>UMJD01012409.1_pt1 | contig 8820 bp, 10 predicted proteins | sample 1965951 | NCBI WGS metagenome assembly UMJD01 (sample SAMEA4836142, study PRJEB28245) | human gut metagenome | biome: gut microbiome; material: fecal sample | place: Denmark | collected 2008 | reverse complement strand
GACAGACCCAAAATTGAAAACCACCTTTTGACACCCGAATCATAATATGCGACAAATACGAAATTCATCCTACTAATTTTCATAACTGCCGGTTTCAAAATTGCTCGTTCACCTTTATTATACGCCCGATCTTACCGTCTTTCAATCCGTCTTCTGATTCTCCTCCATAAAACAGCCGACAAAATAACTGCTGCATAATCCGTAAATGCCTGTCCGTAAATGACACCGTTTAACCCCATACACGCATTTAACAGGTACAAAAGCGGTATCAGAAGCAGTCCCTGACGCATAACGGAAAGTATCGTCGCCGGAAATGAATTTCCTACTGACTGCATACAGTTCATATTGACAAATAACAGCCCTATGACCGGCCCGGAAAGCATGTAGGCGATCAGCATTTTCACGCCATAATACACAACTTCCCCGTCACTGATGAACAGCCTTATGATCGGCTCCCGTAAAACAAAAAACAGCGCCGTAGCTAAAATGCCGACAATGACACAGCATTTTTTTGTATACCGTTCCACGGAAACAAACCGCTTGTGATCTCCAGAACCATAGTTATATCCCAGAAGCGGCTGCACTCCGTTTGCCAGTCCCATCTGTAAAAATGTGATAAACATGTTTGCCTTAAACACGATGCCGATCGCCGCCACCGGCGCATTGCCGGTCTGTCCGACAAAAAAAGTATCTGCCATGTTGTATACAACTGTTACCAGACTGCTGATCACACTCGGGATTGCCATCTTTGCAACCGCCTTCGGGACGGGAAGGCTGCTCATCAGTTCATTTTCGTTCATTTTTTCTCCTTTCTTTCGGTGGTTTTTCATGAAAAAACGCTTTCACACGAATTACCATTTCTACACCGATATATACATACTTTAACGGGGGCAGTTTAGTCAGAATCCAGATTTTCCAGCATTTTCTGTGCCACTCTCAAAAAGATTTCTTTTTCCTCTTTTGAAATTCCCCGCAGGAGCAACGCTTCGGACTCTTCAATCTCTGCGCGAAGCGCATCTTTGATGCCTGCCGCTTTGTCCTGAAATACGATTCTTTTATAGCGGGCGTCATTTTCCTCCGGCACGCGGTCAAGTATTATTTGTTTCTAAAAATTCTATTTCGCGAGACCTTTTTCCTGATTTTGGAAGCTTAATAACATGCATCCTACTATCCTCAATATATAATGGGCGAAAGTTCCTTTGTCCAAGTCTCTTTCGCCCATTTCTTCTTTCTTTTTAACATTTTCACAGCCATTTCGGGCGAAAACATCTTCTGTTCTCCTGTTTTCGCCCTGATTTTTTCATTTTCGTGGGCTATTGGCTTCATCCTTATAACGCTTTCGCCCATTCTCTTCTAAATCTCCATTGGTCTTCGATAAAAATGGGGGAATCTCTTTCGTTTTCACTTCATTTCACCCATTTCTTCCTTTTTATACCCCCTGCACGATTTCATTTAAGAAATACGCGTGCACCCTTGCATCTTCACTCACTTCCGGGTGAAAACTGAGCGCAAGCTGGTTTTTGTAGCGGACTGCTACCGTATTGCCATCCACTATCGCCAATGTCTCCACCTGCGGATTTAAAATTTCATCAATATATGGTGCACGGATAAAATTCATCCGATAAGTTCCAATGTGTGCAATCTCTGCGTCCGTGACAAAGCTTCCGAGCTGTCTGCCATAGGCGTTGCGCTTCACGCTTACCGGCAGGGTTTTTAAATACGCTCTGTCATCGTTGGAAACACGCTCTGCTAAAAGGATCAGCCCTGCACAGGTCGCAAGCACCGGTGTACCCGCTTCGATCAGTTCTTTTAACTGGTCAGACATGCCAAGATCTCTAAGCAGTTTTCCCTGTACCGTGCTTTCACCTCCGGGAAGCACGATCCCCTGCAGTCCGCCATTCTGCACAGACTCTTCCAAATCCTTTTTCTGACGGATCAGGAATGTATCCGCGCCAAGCCCGTCAAGCATCGCCTGATGCTCCGCAAATGCGCCCTGCACCGCAAGGATTCCGATTGATACTTTTTCTGACATGATATTCTCCATTCTTGCGCTGTTTTTTGCGCATCTCAAGTTTGTGCGTAAGCACAAATCCTGCGTGTGAAAAATCTTATTTTTCACACTAATCTCCATTTCTGAGCAATTTATTTCCCACGCTCTGCCATAAGCAGCTGTATCTCGTCCTCGTTTATGCCGACCATCGCTTCTCCTAAATCTTCAGATAACTCTGCAATCAGTTTTGCATCATTGTAATTGGTCACTGCCTGTACGATTGCTGCTGCACGTTTTGCCGGATTGCCGGATTTGAAGATACCGGAACCTACAAATACGCCCTCAGCGCCAAGCTGCATCATCAGTGCCGCATCTGCCGGAGTTGCCACACCGCCTGCTGCAAAGTTTACAACCGGAAGTTTTTTGTGGTCATGCACATATTTTACTAGATCATATGGAACCTGAAGCTGTTTTGCTGTCTCGAAAAGTTCATCTTCACGTTTTGCCGCAACTGCCGCGATCTCGGAGTTGATCAGTCTCATATGATGTACCGCCTGAACCACATCACCGGTTCCCGGTTCCCCTTTGGTACGGATCATCGCTGCACCCTCAGCGATTCTTCTGAGTGCCTCTCCTAAATTTTTTGCTCCGCAGACAAACGGCACCTGAAATTTTGTCTTGTCAATGTGGTAAACATCATCTGCCGGAGAAAGCACTTCACTCTCGTCAATGTAATCGATCTCTAATGCCTGTAAGATCTGTGCCTCCGCAAAATGACCGATTCGGCATTTTGCCATAACCGGAATGGAAACCGCACCCTGAATCTCCCTGATCAGCTTCGGATCACTCATTCTTGCCACACCGCCTGCCGCTCTGATATCCGCCGGGATCCGCTCTAATGCCATAACCGCACATGCTCCTGCTGCCTCTGCGGTTTTTGCCTGCTCGGCATTTGTGACATCCATGATGACACCACCCTTTAACATCTGTGCCAGTTCACGGTTTAATTCATACTGCTCTTTTGTATTATTTATATTACTCATAACTAACTTTCTCCTTTTTCAGACAACCAGTTTGATTTTCTGCGCAGTTTTTCAAACAGTTACTCTGTATCAATTTCTTTCCGGATCCTGATGTTATGAAGTATAAGAAAAAACTGGATGCATGAAAACATCCAGTTTTTTCTTTTTCAGCCATGCCAGTTTGTAATTAACATGATCTGAGCATTCATTTTTTATTTCAATCCATGATACCATATCAGCACCAATAAATCTTCTATGCCCGGACTGCCCAGCGCATCTTCGTAGACCGCGCTCTTCCATTCTGTGCACATTCCTGTGCACTCGGTCTTACAACATCTTTTGAATAATCTGCATAAATTCCTGCACGACAGCCTTCTTTTAATGCTTTCTTGACCAGCTTATCCTCCCCGGAATGAAACGTGAGGATTGCCACACGTCCACCTGGTTTTAAGGCGTCTGGCAGTTTTTCCATGAATTCATATAAGACCTCAAACTCACGGTTCACATCGATGCGGAGTGCCTGAAATGTACGCTGACAGGTCTTTTTGATCGTGTCCTTTTTTTCTTTTTCCGGCAGAAAATCAAGTGTTTTTTCAATCACTTCGCGCAATTTTGTCGTCGTGTCGATCCGGCTGCCCTTTCGTATCTCGTCGGTGATCGCCTTCGCAAGCTCCTCACAGTAAGGTTCATCGGAATTTTCATAGAGCATTCCGGCAAGTTCCTCCCTTGTGATGGTATCAAGACGTTCTGCCGCGCTGATTCCTGCTTCCTGATTTAAGCGCAGGTCAAGTGGACCATCCACCTTAAATGAAAATCCACGCTTTGGATTGTCGATCTGCATGGAAGATACACCCAGATCCGCTAAAATGAAATCAAAACCGCCGGCTTCTTTTGCGATCTCATCGATCGTACAGAAATTCTGCAGCCGGATCGTCAGGATATCCTCTCCGTACCCGAGTTCTTCCAGTCTCTTTTTCGTCTTGGCGGACTCCTCCGGGTCAACATCGGTTGCATAGATATGCCCCTGTCCGTTCAGACAGGCAAGCATTGCTTTTGTATGCCCTCCATATCCTAACGTAGCATCAAAACCGGTCTCGCCCGGCTGGATATTTAAGGTATCAAGAATTTCCTGCACCATAATGGAAATATGCATTCCTGCCGGCGTGTTTCCCTTTTTGATGACATGTTCGATCGTATCCTGATATTTTTCCGGCTGAAGTTCTTTATACTTTTCCTCGAACTTCTTCGGGTATTTTCCTTTATAACGTACACGCCTTTTGTGCGGTGTCTGCTGTTCCTGTTCCATATGTCTGTCCTTTCTGTTTCCAAATCATGGTTTCAAAAAAATATTTCTTATGATGATCTCAAAACCACCCTTTTCCATCAACAACTAATGTCTTTCATTATAATTGCTGGATTGGAACAATTCAATGCCTGATTGCTTTGCGCATTATAAAAAATCCCACAACACAAAAAATGCCCTCTTCTGAGAGACATTTACCCGCCTGCTTAGAAAAGAGCATTTTTACTTCATCTGAAATTGTATTCACTGACAAACTGCATGTAATCTCAAATTACATGTAATCCCAAATTATATGTAATCCTAAATTACATGTAATCCTAAATTACATAGAATCCCAAGTTTACACCATCATCCATATCTACTAGATATTCAGCAGATCACTGAATACTTTCAGTGCACCGTCTGTCTCATGTGCAAGAACACGTTTTGCAAGGACTTTACCAAGCTGAACACCTTCCTGGTCGAAGCTGTTTACATTCCATAAGAATCCCTGGAACATAATCTTATTCTCGAAGTGTGCTAATAACGCACCAAGAGAACCAGGATTTACCTGATCACCGATAATGATGCTGGATGGACGGCCGCCCTCAAAGTTCTTGTTGCGGTTCTCATCGGATTTACCACATGCAAATGCAACGATCTGTGCTGCAACGTTTGCACACAGTTTCTGCTGGCTTGTGCTGTCCTGGATCACAACATCGGTTCCGATCTGGTTATTCTTAAATCCAACGAACTGAAGTGGAACAATGTCGGTTCCCTGATGTAATAACTGGTAGAAAGAGTGCTGTCCATTTGTTCCTGGCTCACCAAAGATCACCGGGCCTGTCGGATAGCTGACCGGCTCACCGAAGCGGTTTACAGATTTACCGTTTGACTCCATGTCAAGCTGCTGTAAATGCGCAGGGAAACGGTTTAATGCCTGGGAATATGGCAATACTGCAGTGCAAGGATAACCTAAAACGTTTCGCTCATATACACCGATCAGTGCATCAAGCATCTCAGGGTTCTTTAATACATCTTCATTTGCGGAAAGTTTATCTTCGGCTGCTGCACCCTCTAAGAACCGTGCAAATACTTCCGGTCCGAATGCCAGGGATAAAACGGCTCCGCCGACTGCGGAAGTGGAAGAGAAACGTCCTCCGATATAGTCATCCATGAAGAAAGCTGCCAGATAGTCATCGCTCTTTGCAAGCGGGGATGTCTCACTGGTAACTGCGATCATATGTTTCGAAGCATCTAATCCTGCTTTCTTTAATGCGTCTTTTACGAAAGATTCATTTGTTAATGTCTCAAGTGTGGTACCTGATTTGGAAACCAGTACGAAAATAGAGTGTGCCACATCAATGGAATTTAAAACTGCTGCTGCATCATCCGGGTCAACGTTGCTGATGAATTTTGCTTCCATCTTGAATGTGTTGTTTTTCTTTGCCCAGTTTTCTAATGCAAGATACATAGCACGAGGACCAAGATCACTGCCGCCGATACCGATCTGAACAACTGTTGTAAACTTCTCACCTGCTGCGTTTGTGATCTCGCCTGCATGTACTTTGTTTGCAAAATCAGCAATGCGGTTCTGCTGCTCTACATAAAAAGCACGTTTGTCCACGCCGTCAGCGTTTACTGCATCACCAAGCTGTCCACGTGTCATATGATGAAGTACCAGACGTTTTTCACCGGTATTTACAACTTCACCATTGTAGAGAGCCTTAAATTTCTCTGCAAGCTGTGCCTCTTTTGCAAGTTTTACGAGTGCATCAAGCACATCATCATCAACAGCTTTTGCTGCATAATTGTAAGTAAATCCCTCAGCCATAGGAATGCTGTAATTTTTTACACGCTCTGCACCGTTCTCGCCTGACATTACTTCTGCAAGGTTTACGCGGGAAGCCTTTGAAAGTTCCTTATAGGAATCAAGGGTGTCTAAGTTGTTCCAGGTAATCATAATGTCCTCCTTGTTTTTCAGAGAGAAATACCCGCTCCATAAGAATCGCGCATTTTCCTCCATAAATATATTTTTAGGTACTTAAAATTTTTTTAGCTTAAGTGATTATACTATTAAATATCTGCAAGTTCAAGCCTCTGCCTTAAGATCGCGAAAAATTACTAAAAAAATTAAAAAATTGTGCACTTACGACCATGTCTGTAATTTTCAGACGGACATTATTTTCCCTTTTTGAACGATGTTTTTTATCTGCAGATCTTTATCCAGCAATAGCAGGTTTCCATAATTTCCAACTGCAATCTTACCGTAATCTTTCTCCACACCGATCGATTCCGCAGGATTTTCAGTTGCTGCCAGGACTGCATCCTCGAGCGGGATTCCCATATTCAGTACACAGTTTTTCATGCAGTCAAACAGGTTTGTGACACTGCCTGCGATAACACCCGGATCTTTTGTCAGGACGGCTTTTCTGCCTTTTACGGTCACGCCCTGCCCGCCAAGCTGGTAGTCCCCGTCCAAAAGTCCCGTAGCTTCCATACTGTCTGAGATCAGAATGACTTTATCTGCCCCGAAAATGCGGAATGTCGTTCTCACCATCGCCGGATGGATATGAATACCGTCTGCGATCAGTTCCACCTCGGCTCCTGCCTCAAGTGCCGCTATGATGGGTCCCGGCTCCCTGTGATTGATCCCCGGCATGGCATTATAGAGGTGTGTCATATGGCCCACGCCTTTTTCCAATGCCTCGCGCGCCGTATCGTAATCACTGCAGGTATGCGCGATAGAGATTTTTACCTTGTCATGGCACTGTTCGATAAATTCCATCGCACCTTTTTCTTCCGGTGCGATATCTACCAGTTTGATCAGCCCGCCGCTTCTCTCCTGCAGACGCAGAAACATTTCTTTATCTGCCGGCATAATATATTCCGGATTCTGCGCCCCGGCTTTTTTTAGATTGATAAACGGTCCTTCCATATTGATGCCGACCAAATCTGCTCCGGTATCTTCTTTGTAATCTGCCGCCTTGTCCATGACATGTCCTAAGATTTCTTCATTATAGGACATTGTCGCCGGGCAGATGGCAAGAACACCATTTTTTGCCTCATACTCTGCTATTTTTAACAGTTCTTCTTTCGATGCCTGACAGAAATCATAGCCTACCGCCCCATGAAAATGAATATCCACAAGTCCCGGTATCGCATACATGCCTTCCCCGTCGATCACATCCTCATCTGTGGCAGTAATCTGACCGTTCTCTGCGATCTCTGCGATCCGTTCATCTTCGATCCTGACATCTTTCTTTTCAAACTTATGATCTTCTGTATAAACCAATGCATTTTTTATGATCATTTTGGATTTTCCCCCTTTTAAATCTCCGAAAGTGCATCCTCATCTGCGATCAGTGTGAAATCCGGATGCATCTGCAGAATGGATGCCGGGACTTCCGGTGTGACCGGTCCGGTAAATGCTTTTTTGATGATATCCGCCTTGTTTTTTCCATTTGCGATCATGATGACTTTCTTTGCCTGTACGATTGGCAGGATACCCATGGTATATGCCTGACGCGGAACTTCATCCTTACTCTCAAAAAATCTCTTGTTTGCCTCGATCGTGCTCTCCGTCAGTTCCACACAGTGTGTATTTTTTTCAAAATGATCCGCCGGTTCGTTAAAACCGATATGTCCGTCCAGGCCAATTCCAAGAAGCTGCATATCAATACCACCGGCATTTTCGATGATCTTGTCATATTCCCTGCAGACTTCCTCACTGTTAAGATTTTCTCCGTTTGGAATGAAAATGTGGTCTTCCCTTACATTTACATGTTTAAACAGATTTTCCTGCATAAAACTCCAGTAGCTCTGTTCGTGGTTTCTTTTGATTCCTCTGTATTCATCCAGATTGATCGTCGTAACCCCGGAAAAATCAACCTCACCGTTGTTATATGCTTCCACGATCTTTTTATATGCCCCCACAGGTGAACCACCGGTAGCAAGTCCTAAAACCGCATCCGGTTTTAAATTTACCTGTCCTAAAATCAAATTTGCTGTCTTTACAGAAACCTCATCATAGTTTTTCACTTTAATAATTCTCATGTTGTTTTCCTCCCTCTCCTTACTGGTATGAATCATATGACATCATAAAACGCTCTTTTACCGGCTTTGTATCAACCCCACATAACAGGCAGCACATGATACATGCGCCATATACCGGTGGATAGTCCGGAACGTCTAATTCAATATCCGGATGCAGCATCTCTTTTAACATTTCCCGGAATGCCGGTTTCTGTTTTAAAATTCCGCCGGATGCAACCACATATTTTCCGACATCATAATGATCCACGGCAAAATTGATAAGTTCCGCTAAACATGCTGCATTGTTCTTTAAAATCTGCTCTGCGATTTTATCCCCATTTTCATATGCCAGAAATACGCACGGCGTAAACGAAGCAATATAGGACTGGTTTTTACTGTAGATGTCCTGGATGCTCTCCCATACCGTATTCCCTAATTTTTCCTCAACAAGATCCGTCAGTATCGTATGTTCTCCGATCCCGTCCCTTGCA
>UMJD01009665.1_pt1 | contig 8859 bp, 9 predicted proteins | sample 1965951 | NCBI WGS metagenome assembly UMJD01 (sample SAMEA4836142, study PRJEB28245) | human gut metagenome | biome: gut microbiome; material: fecal sample | place: Denmark | collected 2008 | reverse complement strand
CCCGGAGGGAGCCGGAAGTTCCTTCTTTGCTTTCTTTATCATCATTGCACTGGTATGCCTCTGGATCGGCAGTATGATTAAAAACCCGATCATTACCGGTGTGATTGCCGTGATCGGCGAAGGCGCGCTGACGGCAGTTTACTTCACAAAATCCACCCTTCTCGAGGGTAAAATCCAGGATCTGCTCGGTGTATTCAACATGGCAGGCCATATGGATAACTTTGTGAACGGTATTCTGGACATTGGCGGTGTTGTTTACTACCTGTCCGTCATTGCAATCTGCACTTTCCTTGCAATGCAGTCCCTGCAGAAGAAACGCTGGAATTAGGAGGTGGAGACGATGAGCAGCGAAAAGAAAGAAAAGAAACAGCATAAAGTGAATTTTAACATCAAGGAAAAGCTGAAAAAGACGTTCTCCAAAGAACATCTGAAGGAAGTGTTCACCGGCGAGGAGCAGAAAAAGCACCTGAAACAGGGCTCTTATTCTTCGATTATGACGGTGATTGTTCTGGCTGTGATTGTGGTTATTAACCTGATTGTGGCGCAGATTCCGACCAGCAAAACACAGATTGACCTGAGTACGCAGAAAATGTACTCCATTACAGATGAGACGAAAACGGCATTAAAGGATCTCGATCAAGACGTTACCCTGTATTATATTGTGCAGAAGGGCAGTGAGGATGACACCATCGAGAAGCTGCTGGAGCACTACGATGAGCTTTCTGACCATATCAAAGTAGAGACAAAAGACCCGGATCTGTATCCGAAATTTACGAGTCAGTATACCGATCAGACGGTAGCTGCAAACAGTGTAATTGTCGTATGCGGCGATAAGAGCAAGGTGGTCAGCAACAGTGATATGTGGGAGACTTCCACAAACTATCAGACCTATCAGACACAGACAACCGGCTTTGACGGCGAGGGTCAGATTACCAGCGCCATCACGTATGTGACGAGTGAAAACAACCCGAAGGTTTACTGGGTAACCGGCCACGGCGAGGCTTCCGAGAGTGATCTCTCTACAAACTTTAGTGATGCCATTAACAAAAACAATGTGGAAATCAGTGATCTTGCCCTGATGACAGACGATATCCCGGAGGATGCCGAGGAGCTTGTGATCATGTCCCCGACCACCGATTTCTCCGAGGATGAGGCAAATAAAGTCATTACCTACCTGGAAAACGGCGGAAAGCTTCTGATGTTCACCAGCTATACCGGAACGGATATGCCGAATCTGGATTCCATTCTGGAAAATTACGGCGTGAAACGCTCCAGCGGAATTGTTGTGGAGACCGATTCCCAGCATTATTATCCGCAGATGCCGTATTATCTGCTGCCGAACATTCAGAGTGATGACATTACAACCGAAGTAAAGAGTAATTACATTCTGATGCCGGTTGCACAGGCAATTCAGAAGCTCGATTCTTATCGTGATACCATTACGATCAAGAGCCTTCTGACGACCACCGAGGACGCTTATATTGAAAATGACCCAGAGAACAGCACCTGGTCGAAGAGCGCGGACAGTGAGACGGGCGCATTTGACCTTGGCGTTTCCATCACAGAGACCGTAGATGATAAAGAGACACAGATTATTTATTTCTCGAGTGCATCGATGCTGAGCAGCCAGATTGACCAGGCAATCAGCGGTGCGAACTCGAAGCTTGCAGCGACTGCACTGACCTCCATGTGTGATGTGGAGCAGACCGTTGTTATTCCAAGCAAGAGCACAAGCTATACAAACCTGGTATTTACACAGGGAGCAGTTAACACCTGGTCTATTATTACCATTGCGGGAATTCCGCTGGTACTTGTTGTGATTGGCGTGATGATCTGGATGAAGAGGAGAAAACAGTGATGAAGAAAAAAGGAAAGATGGCGGCCTGCCTGATCCTTTTGGTACTGCTTCTTGCCGTACTGGTGGTGCTGACGAAGAAAAACAGCACCGCCGATGCGGACAGCAGCAGTTCGGATTCTGGTGCAGACGCCGAAAAAGTGGTTGATTTTTCAAAAGATGATGTAACAGCGCTTTCGTTCCAGATCAACGGAGAGACGGTGTCTTTTACGAAAACAGCAGGAGACGATGATACCGATATCTGGACATACGACCAGGAGGATGGATTCCCACTGGATGAGAGCAAGATAACGAGCGTTTTAAGCTCTCTTAGCAGCATGACAGCAGAAAGAGTCATTGAAGACGATGAAATCGATTCTATGGCCGATTTCGGGCTCGAGACGCCGTCTCAGGAGGTTGTAGTGACTGCGGGAGACGAGAAAACGACGATTCATGTCGGAGATAAGAACAGCTCGAGCAGATACTATATTTATCTGAACGATGATACGAGTAAGGTTTATCTGGTAAGCACATCGCTTGAAACGATGTTCCCGTCCGATATGATGGAGTGGGCGACAACGGAATCCATGCCATCTGTGACGGCGGAAAACATTACGAAGCTGCAGGTGGAGGGTGAGAACGGATATACGCTGACCAAAGAAGTAAGCGCTGCTGATTCGGCACTCCAGACGGATGAATGGCAGGTTGTGGACGCAGATGGAGCGGCACATGGCGGTGATGCGGATTCGATCGGCACCATGACAAGTGCGGTGGCATCTCTTAGCTTTGGAGATCTTGTTACGTACAACGCATCGGATCTTTCCCAGTACGGACTGGATCAGCCAAAGACGACGATCCGCGTGCATTACACAGAAGAGCAGGAGGTTGAGACTGACGATACAACAACGGCAGATACTTCCTCGGATTCCACAGCAGATTCTGCATCAAGCGACAGCACTGCAACGAGCTCTTCTTCCGAAACGACAACCGTTACGGTGGAGAAAGATCTGGTATTGTATGTCGGCAATGCAAATGAGGACGGCGGTTCTTATTACGTGAAGCTGGACGGCTCGAATGAAGTTCATCTGATGACGGCTTCGAACGTTGAAAGCTTCACCGGAAAGAAGGCATCTGATTTCTGGAACATGTATATCGGCATGGAAAATGTATCGGATCTGACGAGCCTTGATATTACGTATAACGGCGAGACGAAGACGTATGTACGCCATGTGGAGGAGAAAAAGGATGACGACAGCGATTCCACAACACAGGAAATCAGTTACACCTGCGGCGATGAAACGATTGATAAATCAACGTTTACCACCTTCTATTCTTCACTCATTGGCCTGAAGGCACAGACGAAGGATGAAAGCCTCGTGCAGGCCAAGGATGCCGAGTTTACCGCAGTCTTCCATATGACAGACGGCGACCTGACATTTGCTTACAGCCCGTATGATTCGAGCTTCTATTACACGGTAGATGAGGACGGAGTTCCGTCACTCGTGAATAAAAATAACGTGAAGACCATGCTGGAAAATTACGAGACACTGCTTGCGGCAAAGACGGAGGATGACAGTTCTTCGGATACGGCGGAGTAAAGAGTCATTAAAGGCTGGTTAAAATTGAAAACGGAGGATTTACTGACATGGAAATATCAGTAAATCCTCCGCTTTTTTTGTCTCATTTTTTCGCTCGCGGCCGGGAGCAGAAGGGGGTATTACTGTACCGGTGCGAAGAAGATCTGGATCTGGTCTAAGAGGGCCTGCGGGGCCTCCATCTGTGGCATGTGCTTTGTTTTCGGCAGGATCTGGGTTTCGATGGAGGTGTTGAGCGCTGTGTACAGCGCAAAGGTTTCTGCGATGCCCGGCTCTTCCTCGCCGCCGATGAGGAAGATGCTGTTGTCAATGTGCTTTAAGGCGTGGCCGATGTTGAGGTTCACGTAATTGCCCGCAAGGCTTGCAAAAAGGTACTTTCCGGCGCTGCTCTGGAGGTGGGCTGACTCATAGAATGCGTCTACGTCCTCCGGCGAGCGGTGGAACGGGTTGTGGTAGTAGCTCTCGGTGAATAAAAGCTCGATGTTGGATCGGCCGGTGAGCGTGTGGTACAGCAGCGTTCCGACGAGCGGGAGCTCGATCATGCGTTTCAGGAAGCGGCTGCGTTTATCCGGGATTTTGTTGAGCTTGGCAAGGTCGGTCGGGTTGATCATCATGATTCGGCCGAAGCATTTCGGGGCTGTATTGCAGGCGGTTACAACGAAAGAGCCGGATAAACCGGATGCAATTACGTCGGTTGGACATCCGATGACCTGTTTGATGAAGGTGACGATGAGCTGTACGTATAAAAAGTTCGTGTACGTGATCGCCGGCTTGTCGGAACGGCCGCAGCCGAGGAGATCGAGTGTGTAGACGGTGTGATCCTGGGCGAGAGCATCCTCAATATACTGCCATTCGCGGCCGCTGGAGGCACAATGTAAGTCATGAAGTAAGAGCATCGGGGTTCCGGTGCCTTTTTTTGTGTAAAAAATATCGCCGAACTGCCAGGAAAAGCTCTCTTTTTCAGCCGATGCGAGCAGGTTTTTCCGTACGGCGGCGGTATCGAGCGTTTTATTCAGAAAGTAAATCGCTGCGCCGGACATCGTGGTGAGGACACTCAAGGTGACCAGTTTTTTGCTGTGTTTCATATGATAAAACTCCTTTCAGGGGTCTCCCGGAGGGGAGGAATCGGTTCAAAACGTTGTGTTGAGCTTATTATAAGCGAAAAAAGGGAAAGATACAATGCAAAAATTAAGGGAAAAATGAGAAAAAGAGACGAAAATAAGGCGCAATTCGGCGAAAAGCGTAGACAATTCTAGGAAAACTACATTATGTCAACTACTGGCGAATGGCATATTTAAATGGTTTACATAACTGTAAAAAACAGAGAAAAAATGATGCAATAATACACATAAAAGCATGAAAACGGCACTATGGGATAAAATCCTTCCAGATTGGCAAAAATCCCTGAAAAAATGGCCTCAAAATGCGTTTAGTAAATGGTTTGGAAAATCCGAAAAAACGAATGTAAAAGTTCAATTCATACGAAAATATAAAAATATAATTAAATAATTTAATAAAAAAGAGAAAGCAGAGACGAAAAACTGCGTGAAACACGCAAAAATACAGGAAAAATGTAGAAAAGACGGGAAAATCAAAAAAAGAATAGAAAATACGATTGTTTTAAAAATAAGAGAGGTGAAAAATGAGAGTGATTTTCGGAAAGTCGGGAAGCAAATCGCTTCTCATTGATCGCCGAAGACCGAAAATCGTAAAAACGATGTTTCACGTGAAACATTTTGAGAGACGTGAAACGTGAAAAATGAGACGGGGAGAGTGACATAAGTAGAACGAAAAAATAAAGGACGATCTAAAAAAATGGCAAAAAGAGGGTGTAAAACGATGGAAGAGGCGGAAAAAGCAAAAAAAGATAAAAATGAGTTGAGAAAAGGCAAAAAACTACTGAAAAGGGGAAAATGTAGTATAGACATGGGCGAAAAGAATAAAAACGGGAGGGAGAGGCAGTGAAAGGCGAGAAAATGGTGTGAAATGGCGATGAGGGATAAAAAACGGAGAGAAGGAATAAAAAATGTTGATAAAAGAGAAAAAGTGAGATCGTTTACAAAAAAAGAGAAAGGTAAGCCAGAAAGATGGAAAAGAGGATAAAAGACGTGGCAGCGAGAGAAAAATATTAAAACCATAAAAACAGAAAAATTATAGTGAAATCAAATAAATCGATAAAAAACAGAAAATGTGCAGCTTGGCCTGTAAAATGAAAAAAATCAAAGAAAAACCGCCCAAAAAGAGAAAAACTGGAGAAAAAATAAAAAAGAGGATGCCTCACGGATTATGCCTCTTACTGATGAAAATAAAGAGAAAAATGCTGAAAATTTGAAAAAAGCGAGGAAGAACGATGAAAAAACAGAGCCCTGGTGAATAAAAATACATTTTATATACAAAAGAGACATTTACGATCACCGAACAACCATAAACAGTTTTGATTCCTGATCTATGTATCAATAATATCCTGATAAGTTGATTTTTTCTTCCTAATCACCTGAGATTTCCTTGAAAAAGAGCATCACACGATTAAAATAACGTTTCCAGTATATTTGTACCTCAAAAACGTCAAAAATTAAAATGTTTCACGTGAAACATTTTATAAAAACTGTGTGAAACAGAAAAAAAATGTTCTGACATCGCAGAATTACTTGGAAACCATCAAAAAATGCAAAATCATCGCTGAAAAAATTCCAAAAAGCCTTTAAACAGCGTAAAAACCGAGAAAAATCATTGTAAAACAGTGCTTTTCAAAATGTTTCACGTGAAACATCGCCAAAAATCTCCAATTTTCTTATGCTTCACACCGTCTAATCATGCAAAAATGCAGAAAATGTTTCACGTGAAACATTTCCAGTAGTAAAATCCGGCGTAGTATGATAAAATATCTTTGTCCCAAATTGGGGCAATTTTGAGATAGAATCTGAAGAATTCCTCAGATAGACTGGCATAGAAAAGGAGATTTTTCCTATATATATGCCAAAACACCTGCCGCATGAATCATTTTTTTGAAAGAAGTGCCGGCAGGTCATTTCCTGTAAAAAGGAAAAACTGCAAATGGAAAACAAAAAGATGAAAGGAGGCAATACATATTTTGGGAAGAACAATTGCAATTGCAAACCAGAAAGGCGGCGTAGGTAAATCTACCACCGCAATTAACCTTTCTTCCTGTTTAGGAGAAATGGGACAAAAAGTTCTGACCATTGATATGGACCCGCAGGGAAATACCACCAGCGGAATGGGAGTAGAGAAAAATGAAGTGGAAAATACCATCTATGAGCTGCTTCTTGGAGAGTCAAAACTGGAGGACTGCATCATTCCTCTGAATTTTGACAATCTTTCCCTTATCCCTTCCAATGTCAATCTGGCCGGAGCGGAGATCGAGCTGATCGGGGTGGAAGACAAAGAATTCATCCTGAAAAACGCAATTGATCAGGTCCGCGATCAGTACGACTTCATTATTATTGACTGTCCGCCATCCTTAAATATGCTGACAATCAACGCGATGACCACCGCGGACACCGTTCTGGTGCCGATTCAGTGTGAATATTACGCACTGGAGGGCTTATCCCAGCTTATGCACACGATTGAGCTGGTGCAGGAGCGTCTGAATCCGGAACTGGAGATGGAAGGCGTTGTCTTTACCATGTACGATGCGAGAACGAATCTTTCTCTGCAGGTAGTAGAAAACGTAAAAGACAGCCTGGATCAGAATATCTACAAAACCATTATTCCGAGAAATGTCCGCCTTGCGGAGGCACCGAGCTACGGTATGCCGATCAACTATTACGACAAGCGGTCCACCGGTGCAGAGAGCTACCGTCTCCTGGCAGACGAAGTGATTCACAGGGGGGATGAAGAGTAATGGCAGCGAGAAGAGGAGGCTTAGGCAAGGGCCTGGATTCCCTGATTTCACCGGGACATTCGGCCAAAGCAGAAGCAAAAGAAAAACCGGCAAAACCGGAGGTCAAAGTAGTCGAGAAGGTTGTTGAAAAAGTTGTCGAAAAACCAGTCGAGATGAAACTGAAAATCTCCGAAATTGAACCGAACCGCGAACAGCCGCGAAAATCCTTTGACGAGGACGGCCTGATCGAACTTTCGGAATCCATCAAACAGTTCGGAGTTCTGCAGCCGATTCTGGTGCAGAAAAAAGATGATTATTATGAGATCATCGCAGGGGAACGGAGATGGAGGGCTGCAAAGCTTGCCGGAATCAAAGAAGTACCGGTCATCATCAAAGATTTTACCGAGCAGGAAGTTGTCGAGATTTCCCTGATTGAAAATATTCAGAGAGAATCCCTGAACCCGATTGAGGAGGCACACGCATACAAACGCCTGATGGAAGAGTTCCATCTCCGCCAGGATGAAATCGCAGAGCGCGTTTCCAAGAGCAGAACGGCGGTTACAAACTCGATGCGTCTCCTGAAACTGGACGACAGGGTACAGCAGATGGTTGTCGATGAAATGCTGACAACCGGTCATGTGCGTACGCTGCTGGCGCTGGAGAATAAAGAGCTCCAGTACAATACGGCAATGAAAATCTTCGATGAAAAGCTCAGTGTCCGTGAGACCGAGCGCCTGGTCAAAGAGATCCTGAATCCGAAGGTGAAGAAAGAAAAGAAAGTCAATTTGGAAGAGGAAGCCATCTACGAAGGTCTGGAAGAGAAAATTAAGAGCATCATTGGTACGAAGGTTTCCATTCACCGCGGGGCAAAGCACAAAGGAAAGATCGAGATCGAGTATTATTCCCAGGAAGAGCTCGAGAGAATCATGGATCTGTTTGAATCAATACAGTAAGAGGTAGAATAATGAGCGATTTATTTAGTAAGGTAGGAATTGACCTTGGCGTTGTTGTACTTCTTCTGATTGTACTGATTATCGTGATGATGATTATGACGGTCAGCATGTCGCTGCGTCTGAGCAGACTGAACCAGAAGTACAGAAGCTTTATGAAGGGAAAAGACGCCCAGTCACTCGAAAAGCTGTTTCATCAGCGGTTCAAGGAAATTGACAAACTGAACAAGCAGAATGAGCTGACGAAAAAAAATCTTGCGGATCTGAAAAAGATCCAGGGCATGACGCTGAACAAATACGGAATCGTAAAATATGATGCGTTTGACGATGTGGGCGGAAAGATGAGTTTTGCGCTGGCAATGCTCGACAAAGAAAACACAGGTTTTATCCTGAATGCAATCCACAGCCGTGACAACTGCTTTTTATATCTGAAAGAGATCGTAAAAGGCGAGTCCTATATCATGCTGAGCGCCGAGGAAATCGACGCGCTGCGCCAGGCAATTACGATGAATTCGATCGATTTGATGTAGGGCAAAAGTTCACTCGTGCATTCGTGGAGGCAGATTTCATGCTTGCATGAAAATCTGTCTCTATGAATGCACGAAGGGAGCGCCAGGGTATGAGCAAAAAGAGCTGCGA
>UMJD01024040.1_pt1 | contig 8888 bp, 6 predicted proteins | sample 1965951 | NCBI WGS metagenome assembly UMJD01 (sample SAMEA4836142, study PRJEB28245) | human gut metagenome | biome: gut microbiome; material: fecal sample | place: Denmark | collected 2008 | reverse complement strand
GGCAGTTTTTCCAGATCCAGTAAAACCCGGTCAGCTCACTGTAATAACAGTTCAGCGCTGAGATCTGTTCTCCCGTATCATCCCCCAAATATCCCAGATTCTCCCCGCATGCCCTTCCGACATGAAGCGGTACATAAAGCGGATCCGGCAGGGGTGTAAATTTTTTGTGTGTCATGGTATATATGCGCATGGACATGATGTGTCCTCCTTTGTATTCCTGTTGATACAATTTTTTTTACATCATCTGCTAATAAACTATACCACAACTATCCTGTTTTTTTAACCGATCCCGTGTTCTTTTTTTATCATTTCTTTCATCCCGGTTAAAATATCCGCTGATCTTTTCAACTGCATTTTTTCTTCCTCGTCCAGTGAGATCGGTATCACGTTCTCCACACCGTCCTTTCCGACAATGGCAGGCATGCTGATCACAATATCTTTCATTCCGTAAATGCCATGCATCATGGAAGATACCGGAAGGATCGACTGTTCATTTCGGATGATACATTCACAGATCCGCTTTACCGCCATCGCAATCCCATAATAGGTCGCACGCTTGCGTTCAATGATCTCGTAAGCGCTGCTTCTTACTTTTTCATAGATACGGTTTTCGGATTCCTCATGCATAAAATGACCACGCATTTCGCAAAAATCACTCAGACGGACACCGGAAATATTCGCATTGGACCATGCGGCAAGTTCACTGTCTCCGTGTTCCCCGATGATAAACGCATGCACACTGCGGTTATCTACCCCTAAATGCTCCCCGATCAGATATTTTAACCGGGCGGTATCAAGCACTGTCCCGGAACCGATCACGCGGTGTTCCGGGAAACCGGAAAGTTTCAGTGCCGTGTAGGTAAGGATATCGACCGGATTGGATACGATAAGAAGGATTCCCTCACAGCCGCGCTTTGCGATCTTCGGGATGATCTGTTTGTATATCTCCACATTTTTGTGAATCAGATCAAGCCGCGTCTCATCCGGCTTCTGGTTTGCACCCGCCGTGATGATAATAATTCCGGCATCTACAATGTCATCATAGTCCCCGGCATATATTTTTACCGGTCTTGCAAATGGAAGTCCGTGGCTTAGATCCATCGCTTCCCCCTCCGCCTTCGCGTGATCTGCATCAATCATGACCATCTCCGAAAAAATACCGCTCTGCATCAGCGCAAATGCCGATGATGCGCCCACGAATCCGCAGCCGATCATTGCCGCTTTTCTGATATTCATTTTGTCCATATGATTTTCCTGCTTTCTGCCGCATGAATGTGGCTTTTTCTCATAGTGTTTCCTGTTTGCCGGAAAATTTATGCAGCTATTTTTCTTTTATGTATCCGGAACGAAAATGAATTCCATACCCGGCAAAATCTGCACGAAAAAAGGATGCCGCCAAACGACGACATCCCATATCCTCTTACGCAACAACATCCTCAAACTGTGAATTATAAAGATTTGCATAAAATCCATTTTTTTCAAGCAGTTCTTCGTGATTTCCCTGCTCCACGATATCCCCGTCCTTCATGACAAGGATCAGATCCGCATTGCGGATCGTTGAGAGTCTGTGTGCAATGACAAAACTGGTTCTGCCACGCATCAGATTATCCATCGCTTTCTGGATTGTGACCTCGGTTCTCGTATCAACCGAAGATGTTGCCTCATCGAGGATCAAAATCTTATTGTCCGCAAGGATTGCCCTTGCGATCGTAAGGAGCTGCTTCTGTCCCTGTGAAACATTGCTTGCATCCTCATTTAATTCCATCTGGTAACCACCCGGAAGTGTCTTAATGAAATGGTCAGCATGTGCCGCTTTCGCCGCTGCAATGACCTCTTCATCTGTAGCTTCTAAACGTCCGTAACGGATATTTTCCATGATCGTTCCCTTAAACAGCCAGGTATCCTGCAATACCATTCCAAACGCATCTCTTAATTCCCTGCGGTTAAAATCCCTGACATCATGACCGTCTAATTTGATGGAACCGCTGTTTACATCATAAAAACGCATCAGAAGCTTTACCATCGTAGTCTTTCCTGCGCCGGTCGGCCCAACGATTGCAATCTTCTGCCCCGGTTTGACATGTGCACTGAAATCTTTGATGATCGTCTGATCCGGGTTGTAACCAAACTGTACATGATCAAAATCGACGGTTCCGGTTACGGCACTCACATCTGCCGGATGTTCTACGGTCTGATCTTCCTCTTCCTCATTTAAAAACTCAAACACACGCTCAGATGCTGCCGCCATCGACTGTACCTGATTGATGACCTGTGCAATCTGCTGGATCGGCTGTGTGAAGTTTTTTACATACTGGATAAATGCCTGGATATCACCGATCGTGATCGTTCCACGGATTGCAAGCAGTCCACCGGATAAAGCCACTGCTGCGTAACCGAGGTTTCCGACAAACATCATGATCGGCTGCATCATACCTGACAAAAACTGTGATTTCCATGCGGACTGATATAAAATCTCATTGGTGCGGTTAAATTCCTCAATCGTGTCTTTCTCACGGTTGAATGCCTTGATGACTAAATGCCCGCCATAAACCTCCTCGACCTGTCCATTGATATGACCTAAATATTCCTGCTGGTCTTTGAAGTATTTCTGGGATTTTTTGACCACAAATGAGATCAGTGCCATGGAGATCGGCAGGATCACGATTGCAATCAGCGTCATTAACGGGGAGATACTTAACATCATGATCAGCACCCCGACTAAGGTTGCAACCGACGTGATGATCGTTGTGATACTCTGGTTTAATCCCTGTCCTAAGGTATCGACATCATTGGTGATTCTCGATAAAACTTCTCCATAAGTACGGCTCTCAAAATACTTCATCGGCATGCGGTTGATTTTCCTGGAGATTTCTTTACGCATGCGGTAGCAGATCTTCTGCGTTACACCGGTCATAATCCAGCCCTGGATAAAGTTAAATGCCGCACTGCACACATAAAGCCCTAACACAAATAAAAGGATCTGTCCGATATAGGTAAAATCGATGCTTCCCGTGCCCTGGATCTTTGCCATCAGTCCTTCGGAGAGCGCTGTGGTTGCCTTTCCTAAAGTCTTAGGCCCGATTACATTAAATACCGGGGAAGCCGCCGCAAAAATCATGACTACAATAATTGCAGCTTTAAAATTTCCAATGTAAGATAACAGTTTTCCCAGAGAACTCTTTAAATCCTTCGGTTTTTCTCCCGGCTGCATGCCGCGCCCCATCGGTCCTCTGCCACGGTGCTGCATTCTAACTTTTTCTCTTTCATTACTCATTGACAGACACCTCACTTTCCTCTATGCCAAGTTCTTTTGCCGAAAGCTGTGAACGGGCGATCTGCTGGTATGTCTCACAGTTTTTCAGCAATTCTTCATGCGTACCTTTTCCGACGATCTTTCCATCATCAAGCACAAGGATCTGTTCTGCGTGTAAAATTGTACTAATTCTCTGCGCTACAATGATGACTGTGCTGTCTTTTACTTTCGATGCCAGTGCTTTTCGAAGTGCCGCATCCGTCTTTAAGTCAAGTGCAGAGAAACTGTCATCAAACACATAGATTTTCGGCTGTTTTGCAATCGCACGTGCAATGGCAAGACGCTGCTTTTGTCCACCGGAAACGTTGCTTCCACCCTGTGCGATATCACTGTCGTATTTCTCCTGTTTCTCCTCAATAAAATCGGCTGCCTGTGCGATCGCTGCTGCCTCTTTGATCTCCTCATCCGAAGCATCACGTTTTCCAAAACGCAGGTTTGACGCAATCGTACCGGAAAACAGTACACCTTTCTGCGGCACAAAACCGATTTCTTCCCTCAAATCTTCCATACGGATATTCCGGATATCCTGACCGTCTAAGGTAACACTTCCGCCTGTGACATCATAAAGTCTTGGAATCAGGTTGACCAGCGTGGATTTTCCACATCCGGTACTTCCGATGATTGCCGTTGTCTTACCCGGCTCCGCTGTAAAATCAATATCCTCCAACACATCTGCCTCCGCTCCCGGATAGCGGAAGCTGACATGTGAAAAACGGATCACACCTTTGTGTTCTCTTAATTCTTCCGGATTTTTTGCATCTTCTATGGAAGACTCTGTGCGGATAACCTCATCGATACGTTCTGCTGCCACTGCTGCACGCGGAAGCATGATCGACATTGCTGTCAGCATTAAAAATGCCATAACGATCATCATCGCATAGGTGATGAATGCAGTCATGGAACCGACCTGCATGGAACCGGCATCGATTTTGTGCGCGCCTACCCATACGATACCTACGGTCAGAAGATTCATAATCAGCATCATACCCGGCATCATAAATGTCATGACACGGTTTGTAAACAGCATGGTCTTTGTCAGATCTTTATTTGCAGCATCAAAACGTTTTTCTTCCTCTGTTTCCCTGCCGAATGCACGAATGACGGAAAGTCCTGTTAAGATCTCTCTGGATACCAGATTGATCTTATCGACCAGTTTCTGCATCAGCTTAAAACGAGGCATTGTAACAGACATCAATACCATGACATAGCCAAGGATCACAAGGATTGCCAGAATAATGATCCATCCCATTCCTGCTCCTGTCTGGATGATTTTTAATACACCTCCGATGCCAAGAATCGGCGCATAGGCAACCATACGGATCATCACTGCAGATACCATCTGAATCTGCTGGATATCATTCGTACTTCTGGTAATTAAAGATGCAGTGGAAAAATGATCCATCTCCGCGTTAGAAAAACGAACCACCTGTCCAAATATCTTTCCTCGCAGGTCACGTCCGATTCCGGCACCAATGCGCGCGCCAAAGAATCCGACCAGAACCGTTGCCACACCCATAAGAAGTGCCATTGCAACCATTCTGCCACCGGCTGACCAGAGATAGGATGTCTGTACCTTATCAATATCCACTCCTGCCGCTGTATCACAGCTTACCGCATATGCAATTCCCATCGATTTTACCAGAGAACTTCCCATGGTATCAATCGTATCAGAAACGGTATCACGCATGGATAAGATCTGTTCCTCTGTCATTGCCCCTGACGCTTCCATGGCGGCAAAAATTGTACGCATATCCACGCAATTCGTAACCACGGTATTTCCGTCGTCATCCTCGACTTCTTTCTCAAAAGATGTAAGCGGCACTCCCATGGACTCCCCGATCTGCTCGATACTCATGTTATCAAGCATCGCCTGATCCATTCCGGTCTGTTTTGCCACACTCTCTTTAAATGTCTGCTCATCCACCGATGACATCTGATAGTTCATCAGAAGAGGAAGAAGCAGCGTATCATCCAGTTCATCTAACTGTTTTTTATCTGTAACGGTCAGACGGTAAACATCTCCGTCCTTTTCGTAACTGTTTTCCCAGCTTTCCTTCTCCTCATCGGCCATAAAAAGCTGTGCCAGTGTAAACTCATCCTCCGTTACTGCCTCCGGCAGCACATGCTCCACACCTTTGTTCTGGATTCCGACATCAATAATATCCGATGTGTATGCCGGAAGAGACAGATCACACCACGCCTGTACAACTAACAGTGCAACAACAATGATCAGTCCCTTCCAGTACGGGAGCATATTTTTAAATATTTTGCTCATGTCCTATTCTCCTTTTTGTCTCATTTTTCGGTCTTCGATTTCTTCCCTCGACGCCTCGTAAAGCTCATTCAGGCAATCGATCAGCTGTTCCATGTCATCCCGGTCTATTTTTGAGATGACTGCATGCGCAAAGCTGCTCATGATCTGCTCGCACTCTTCCTGCTTCTGTTCCCCGGATGCCGTCAGCTTCACATAAGTATTGCGCCTGTCTGCTTTGTTGACGTCGCGCTCAATGTATCCTTTATCTTCCAACGTCTTTAAGGTGCGTGAAACTGCAGGTCCCTTCGCTTTCAGCTTTGCGGTCAATTCGGAAACCGTCAGTTCTTCCTTTCCCTTTTCCCCACTGCAGTGCTTGATCGCCGCCATCGTTATGCCCTCAAGTTTCGTGATATCCGGCACCAGATCGCCCATATGCAGTTTGTGAAACTGATACAGCGCAGAAAAAAATCTTGTAAATAAATCATCCATTCCTGTTTTTCTCACCTCATTATTTAACATTGTTATATATTTTCTTTGTTATTTATTTACAGTGGCATATATTAACACAGGGAAGATACCACGTCAAGTATCTTCCCTGCACTTTATCCATTCTTTATATTTTCTTTATTTTTTATTCACATCCCTCATGCAGCATAGCGAGCGTTTGCTGCATTTCTTCCAGTTGAAACTGTCCCGGTGCACTTTTCTTTCCATGCGACGCAAATGTCACACAGGAACCAAAAGTTTCTCCGCTCACTCTGCTGACTGCCCCCAGTTTTCCCATGGACACGGTAATGATCGGTGTTTCTTGATTTTCACTGTGAAATTCAGAAGTAACGGCAAGCAGCCGCAATACATCTTCCGTTGTTTTTGGAGTCACAACAAGTTTGACAATATCCGCACCTCCTTCACACATATGGTCAAGCAGCATCCGCATTACATCTATCTGCGGTGTTCCTTCCAGATCATGATGTGATGCCACAACTTTCTTCCCCTTTTTTTGAATTTCCCGGATCCGCTTTGCCGCATGTTCCTCCTCAAAAAATTCCAGATCGATCAGATCCACACATTCTGACTCTGCCGCAAGATCGTGCAGATCATTTAATGTTTCCCGGTCAACCGACACCACTCCACCCTGTTTTGCAGTACGAAATGTATACAAAAACAGTTTTTTCTTTAATAAAGGCGCTATCTGCTGCAATATTTCCCGCACTTCATTGTAGTCGGTGTAATGTTCAAATGCATCCAGCCTCCATTCGATCATGTCTGCATCCGATTTCACGAAATATTCCACTTCTTTTATAACTTCTTCTTTCGTTTTTTCGAGCACCGGAACGCATATGAGCGGACGTCCCGTTCCGACCTCTGTTCCTTTTATTTTCATGCCAGACACCTCCCTGCCATCTCACAATCATCTTCTTTTTTCATTATAACCAACCCCCTCCTGTTATGCAAATATTTGACATCTTCTGCAATATCATTTAATATAATTTTTGATTTTAGCGCTTAGAATGGAGTTTTTAGTGTGAAAAATAAGTTTGATAGCTTATTTTTCGCAATAAGTTGCTCAGAAATGAGGATTATTATGAGTTTTACATTTTTAAACCAGCTTCCTTCTCCGGCAGAGATCAAACGCGAATTTCCGCTGTCAGAAGAATTAAAACAGTTAAAAAAAGAACGGGATACTATGATCTCCGACGTTATCGCCGGAAAAGATGACCGTTTTCTCGTTATCATCGGACCTTGTTCCGCAGACCGGGAGGACGCTGTCTGTGATTATGTCAGCCGCCTCACAAAAATCCAGGAGGATGTTGCCGACCGTCTGATCATCATTCCGCGTGTTTATACAAATAAGCCGCGTACTACCGGCGAGGGCTATAAGGGTATCGCCTCCCAGCCGGATCCGGAAAAAGCGCCTGACATGATCGAAGGTCTGATTGCCATGCGTAAAATGCACATCCGTGCGATTAAAGAGAGCGGTTTAACCTGTGCAGATGAGATGCTCTACCCGGAAAACTGGGGGTATGTCGAAGATCTTCTCTCCTACGTTGCCATCGGTGCACGTTCTGTCGAGGATCAGCAGCACCGTCTGACGGTCAGTGGTTTTGATGTCGCATCCGGTATGAAAAACCCGACCAGCGGCGACTTTTCTGTTATGCTCAACTCCGTATATGCGGCACAGCACCCACATCATTTCGTATACCGTGGTTACGAAGTGGAGACAAGCGGCAACCCGCTGACACATGTTGTTCTGCGCGGCGCAGTCAGCAAACACGGTAACTCCACACAGAATTACCACTACGAAGATCTGATCCGTCTGTGTGACATGTACGAAAAAATGGATCTTGTCAATCCGGCAGCCGTTGTGGACGTAAACCATTCCAACTCCGGCAAAAAATATAAAGAACAGATCCGTATCGTAAAGGAAGTCATGCACAACCGTCAGGTTTCTTCTGAAATTCAGAAGATGGTAAAAGGTGTTATGATCGAGAGTTATATTGAGGAAGGCTCCCAGAAGATCGGCGAACACATCTACGGTAAATCCATCACGGATCCTTGCCTTGGCTGGGAAGATTCCAAAAATCTGATTTATACGATTGCAGATATGTGCCGTTAAGATTTTTTACCTGTACCGGCAGCTTCTTGAAATCTCATAATGAAAAAAGGAACTCCATTTCTGTGAGTTCCTTTTTTATTATTCATGACAATAGAGTGTTTGCAGAACATGCATTCTATTGTTTCTACTACTATCCTCTCGGATGTGCTTTCAGATACACTTCCCGGATTCTTCCCTGCCCCATCTGCGAATAAATCTGTGTCGTAGAAATATCAGAATGTCCTAACATCTCCTGCACCGACTTTAAATCTGCTCCATTGCTGATCAGATGTGCCGCAAACGAATGGCGCAGCGTATGCGGTGTGATCTCCGATTCGATCCCCGCCTTCTTCCCATAAAACTTGATCAGTTTCCAGAAACCCTGACGGCTCATTGCACCACCGGTACAATTCGTAAACAGCCACGGACAGTCCCCCTGGCTGATCAGATGATCTCTTCCATCCTGCATATATCTTGTCAGTGCCTCCCTTGCGACATTCCCAAATGGAATGATCCGTTCTTTATGGATATCCGTACAGATCACATACTCCATCTGAAGATTCAGATCCGAGACTTTTAACGATATCAGCTCCGACACACGGATTCCTGTCGCGTAAAGCAATTCAAGCATCGCCTTATCCCGCAGCTCTTTCGGTGTATTTCCGGACGGCTGCTCTAACAAAAGCGTCACTTCTTCCGTGGTCAGGATACGCGGCATCGTTTTT
>UMJD01014334.1_pt1 | contig 8923 bp, 8 predicted proteins | sample 1965951 | NCBI WGS metagenome assembly UMJD01 (sample SAMEA4836142, study PRJEB28245) | human gut metagenome | biome: gut microbiome; material: fecal sample | place: Denmark | collected 2008 | reverse complement strand
ACCGCAGGTACAGCAACCGCAGCAGGAAGCAACGGCACAAGCACCGCAGCAACCTGACAAAAGCAAGTATGTTATCGACCCTGACAAGGTGGACTGGGAAGCCCTGAAAAACTTCGGGCTTTCCAAAGAACAGCTTGAAAAGGCAAAGGCTTTAGAACCCATGTTAAGGGGGTACAAGTCGCCCGGTGCGTTCTCCATCGCAGGTAACTACAATTCCGCCATTATGAAACTGGACGCACGCCTATCTTTTCGGCATGACAAGGACGGGAATGTGGTTTTGGCGATACACGGCATTCGCCAAAAGCCGGAACTTGAACGTCCGTTCTTCGGGCATGAATTTTCCAAAGAGGATAAAGCCAATCTTCTTGAAACGGGCAATATGGGACGGATTGTAAACCTGAAAAACTACATCACGGGAGAAATGATACCCTCTTTCGTCAGTGTGGATAAGGTGACGAACGAACTGGTTTCCATGCGTGCAAGCAGCGTCCAAATCCCTGATGAAATAAAGGGTGTCAAACTGAACAAGGAACAAAAGGAAGCTTTACGGGAGGGAAAAGGAATATTCCTTGAAAATATGATTTCCAACCGTAAAAATCCCTTTTCCGCTACCGTTCAGGTCAATGCCGACAAGAAAAGTCTGGAATTTATTTATCCCAATACCAAACAGTCACAGGAGCAACGGCAGAAACAGGAACAGCCGAACAGCCTTGTCACCAGTGACGGTGTAACCATCCCCAAGAGCATTTCAGGAATAGAACTATCCCGCCAGCAACAGCAGGATTTAGTCGATGACAAGACCATCTTTGTTGCCGGGTTGAAAGACAAGCGAGGGGTCGAATACGATGCTTATATTCAGGTGAACCATGATAAGAAGAAGTTAGGCTTTTACAGTGACAATCCCAGCTTTGACCGTTCCGCCGTGAAAGAGATTACTCCGGCAAGCAAGAACCGCACACAGGTAGCGGTTAATTCGGAGGGCAAGACCAACGAAGCCACCAAAAAAGTGAAAGAACCTTTGAAAAAGGGTCAGGACAAGCCCACTGAAAAACAGAAAACCAAGCAGGATAAAAAGGAGAAGCAGGAGCAGACGGACAAATCCAAACAAAGCAGGGGACGCAAAAGATGATAACGGTATTAATCCTTATTCCGGTTATCGGTTTCGTCCTGTTTCTCTTTGCCTGTTACAAAACGGACTGGAAAGCCATAGACGAGCAGAACCGACAATATTATATAGATGGCTATCACATCTATTATGACCGGAAAATCCTAAGACAAAAAGAAGTGGAACAATTAAAATCAAAATTAGAATGATTGCAGTAATTGGAGAAAAACCAAGTGTGGCAAGGGACATTGCCCGCATTTTAGGAGCGAGTGAAAAACAGGATGGCTACCTTTCAGGTAACGGGTATCTCGTTACTTGGGCGTTCGGTCATCTTGTCGGTTTGGCAATGCCGGAAGCATACAGCATACAGAGTTTCCGTCGGGAAAGTCTGCCTATTATCCCGGATAGTTTTCAACTTACACCCCGACAAGTGAAAGCGGAAAAAGGGTACAAGGCTGACCCCGGAGTGTTAAAACAGCTAAAGGTAATCAAAGAGGTATTCAGCCAGTCGGACAAGATAATAGTCGCTACCGATGCAGGGAGAGAGGGAGAACTTATATTCAGGTACATTTACCAGTATATCGGATGCAACAAGCCTTTTGTCCGCTTATGGATAAGTAGCCTTACGGACAAGGCAATCCGTGAGGGACTGCAAAACCTAAAAGACGGTAGCTTGTATGATAACCTTTTCCTTTCGGCACAGGCACGCAGCGAAGCGGATTATTTGATAGGAATTAATGGTACACAGGCTTTAAGCGTGACAGCCGGACAAGGAATATTCTCTTTGGGACGGGTACAGTCACCTACGTTGGCAATGATATGCACCCGCTTTTTGGAGAACAAGAACTTTGTCCCGCAAAAATATTGGCAACTGAAATTACAGGCAGCAAAAGACAATGTTTCCTTTGCTGCACTATCCGCAGACAAATACGATACGCAGCAAGCCGCCATCGACACGCTGCAAAGGATAAAGGAAGCGGAAACGGTACGGGTGAAATCGGTAGAGCGTAAGGAAGTGAGCCAAGAACCGCCCTTGCTCTATGACTTGACTTCACTTCAAAAGGAAGCGAATACAAAACTGAATTTTTCCGCAGACAAAACCCTATCCATCGCACAAAAATTATACGAGGGTAAACTTATCAGCTATCCCCGAACCGGAAGCTGTTACATATCACAGGACGTGTTCGAGGAAATCCCGGAACGTCTTGTTAATTTGGAACAGTACACCCGCTTTTCCGGGTATGCCGCAGGGATGAAAGGCAAAGCCTTAAACCCACGTTCTGTAAATGATGGCAAGGTAACAGACCATCACGCTTTGATAGTAACGGAAAATCTGCCCGGCAAGATGGAAACGGACGAACAGGCAATCTATGAACTGATAGCCGGACGGATGTTGGAAGCCTTTTCTGAAAAATGCGTCAAAGACGTTACCAGTGTAACGCTGGAATGCGCAGGGTCGCTTTTCACGGTCAAAGGGTCTGTAATCAAATCCGCCGGATGGCGTGCCGTATTCGCCGAGAAAGAAGACGGAGAGGATAACGCCACTTTGCCTGTGATGCAGGACGGTGACACTCTGCCACTTTCCGGCATTGAACTACTGGAGAAACAGACCAAGCCCAAGCCGTTACACACGGAAAGCAGCCTGCTTTCTTCGATGGAAACGGCGGGTAAGGAACTGGAAAACGCAGAACTGAAAGCAAGCATGAAAGATACGGGTATCGGCACGCCCGCAACACGGGCAGCCATTATCGAAACGCTGTTTTCCCGCCAGTATATCGTCCGGGAGAAAAAGAACCTTGTCCCGACCGAGAAAGGGTTTGCCGTTTACAACATCATCCGGAATAAGAAAATAGCGGACGTGGAAATGACGGGAATGTGGGAAAACACGCTTGCCAAAATAGAAAACGGGGAAATGCCCCCCGACACGTTCCGTAAAGGTATCGAGGTGTACACAAGGCAAATCACGGCTGAACTTTTGGATGTCCGGCTTTCTCTCGCTTCGGATGGAAATTGTATCTGTCCGAAATGCAAGACCGGACGTATTTTATTTTATCCGAAAGTCGCCAAGTGTTCCAATGTGGACTGTTCCGTTACCATCTTCCGCAACAAGAGCGACAAGCAGCTAACGGACAAACAGATTACTGAACTGGTGACTACTGGAAAAACCGCACTAATTAAAGGCTTTAAAAGCAAGAATGGTAAAGTCTTTGACGCTTCACTCGCTTTTGACGAACAGTTTAATGTTACTTTCGTGTTTCCTGAAAAGAAAAGCAAACTGAAGAAGTAAAATGAAAATCGTTATATTTGCCACAGAAAGTTTCATTATAAATAGATTTATAATTGAAATTTTTGTGGTTGAAGCACCCGGAAGGACACCGGGTGCTTTTTATAAATCTCCTCTACATCACCCTATAAATATACCATTCCCATCTTTTTTTATTTTTTTTCGCACATAACTATCTGATATGCAAAAATAGTTACCCCTTTGTAACTGCCTAACGTTTAAGTAACTTCTTTTTTTATACTAAGTATATTTATAACTTTGCCATCGAAAAAGAAACTAAATAACAGTTGATATTCTACTGTTTTTGGTCATTGTTTACATAAATAAAAGGAGAAATAATTATGCATTACACAGGAACTATTTGGAGACCGCCTTATGAGGCATACTCCCTTTTAATTCAAGTTACAGCAGGATGTACTCACCATTCATGCAAGTTCTGTACTCTTTATGAAGACTTGCCTTTCAAGTTTCGAATGTCACCGCTCGAAGAAGTTAAATCAGATTTGAAAGAAGCTAATTACTACTATAAAGATGCAGACAGAGTATTCTTTACAGGAGCTAATCCTTTTGTACTTAGTGTGGATAAGCTCAAAACATTGGCGAAGATGGTACATGAATATTTTCCAAACTGTCAGAGCATCGGTTGTTTTGCAAGAATAACTGATATTAGCCAAAAATCCGTCAAAGACTTGCAAGAGTTGAAAGACCTCGGTTATGATGGAATTACGTTTGGAATTGAAACGGGAGATGATGAAGCACTTGTTTTTATGAAAAAGGGATATTTGTCTAAAGATATTATCGAACAATGCAAAAAGTTAGAAGAAGTGGATATGAGCTATAATTTCTTTTACTTGACTGGTATTTCCGGTTCAGGGAGAGGAGAAATTGGCGCAAAGGCAACTGCGGAAATCTTCAACCAGCTTCACCCGCAAATCATAGATGCTTCCATGATAACCATCTATCCAACCTCTCAGCTATTTCAAGAAATTCAAGCAGGAAATTGGAAAGAGGAAACAGAGATTGAAAAATTGCAGGAGCTAAAAACACTGGTTCAGAGCTTGACGGTAAATGCAAGGTTTGCTACTGATGGAGCTTCTAACTTAATCCAAGTCCGTGGTAACTTAAAAACAGATAAGCAAAAGATGGTTCATTTTTTGGAACAACAAATCCATAATCAAGATGAATCTTATTTGCGGCAATACCGTGAGAACTTGCCTCATTTATGAAAAAGGATGTTAGAATAATCGTTCAAAATATTCAACGGTATGACGACTATACGGATAAAATAGTAACTAATGCCCTTGGAAACTATTCACGTTCCGGTAGTAGTCATTCTGTTTTATACCGAGAATTATGTGCAGGAGGCCATGTTGTTGAAAACCGACTAATAATCAACCCGGAAAAAGCTAATTTATATCGTACAGGGTCGATTTTTACTGAAATGTCTTTCCTAAATGGGGAATTAACGGAATCGGATTATATCACCGCTGATGGAGATATTAATATAAAAGTAAGGACATTGCTTTATCAGCTTAAAATATATGATGACCGCATTCGTGTTGAATTATGATTTATTTCTTAATGACAAGTTTACGTCTAATAATGCTCTTATTATAAGTATTGGAGATATTGCATAAAAGAATAATGTTATGAAAATAAGAATCGTAGATTTATTAAAATCAGATATTTATGGAATTGATGTCTATGTGAGAGGTTGGGTTCGTACGCATCGGCAGAGTAAAAATATAAGCTTTATTGCTTTAAATGATGGCTCTACTGTACACAATCTTCAAATTGTGATTGAACATGTAAAGTTTGAAAAGAACATGCTAAAGACTATTACTACGGGAAGTGCAATCGGTATAAAGGGCAAATTTATCCAGTCTGCCGGAGATAAACAACAAGTAGAAGTAATAGCCGGGGATATTGAAGTATATGGAATAGCAGACCCACAGGAATACCCCTTACAGAAAAAGGAACATTCTTTAGAATACTTACGGGAAATAGCTCATTTACGCTTACGTACAAATACTTTTGGTGCAATATTTCGTATGCGCCATAATATGGCTTTTGCCATACATCGTTATTTCAATGAAAGAGGATTCTTCTATTTCAATACTCCTATAATAACAACATCGGATAGTGAGGGAGCAGGAGAACTCTTTGAGGTCAAAACGGAATTAAAAGATGATTTTTTCGGTTCCCCAGCCAATTTAACAGTTTCAGGACAATTAGAGGGCGAGCTTGGTGCGTTAGCATTGGGGGCAATTTACACCTTTAGCCCGACCTTTAGGGCAGAAAATTCAAATACATTCCGTCATCTTTCCGAATTTTGGATGATTGAACCGGAAGTTGCCTTTAATGATATTAACGACAATATGGATTTGGCAGAGGACTTTTTGAAATATCTAATCCGTTATGCACTTGAAAATTGCGAAAGTGATTTAGCTTTTTTAAATGACAACGTAGATAATGGTTTAATGGATAAATTATATTTCGTTGCAAATAATGAATTTATGCGTTTACCTTATTCTAAAGCTATAGAGATTTTACAAGAGTCCGGACGTCAGTTTGACTACCCGATAAAACCGGGCATTGATTTATGTGCTGAACATGAACGTCATTTGGTGGAAGAATATTTTCGCCGTCCTGTGATTATTACAGATTATCCTAAAGAGATAAAAACATTCTATATGAAACAGAATGAAGATGGGAAAACAGTTCGTGCAATGGATGTATTATTTCCGAAAATTGGGGAAATCATAGGAGGTTCTGAACGGGAAGCCGACTATACAAAATTGTTGCAGCGAATGAAAGAATTGAATATGAATACCGAAAAACTGTGGTGGTATCTTGAATCACGCAAATTTGGCACTGTTCCCCATTCAGGCTTTGGATTGGGTTTTGAACGGTTGATGCTGTTCATTACAGGCATGACAAACATTCGGGATGTTATTCCGTTTCCACGCACACCCCGAAATGCAAATTTCTGATTATAACGAAATTCAATCATGCAAGATTATATCAATGAAATATTGCATCGAATAAATGAAGAAATGGAGTTGCTTGGCATTGATGAAAATGTCTGCGTGGAGGATGCTTTGCATATGATAGATGTCATACGACCTTTATTCGATAACTTGCGGAGCATGACTGTAAAATATGAATTTCAGAACGAAGAAGAAGAAATTCATTTCTTTAAAGATATAAAGCCAGACATTCTTAGTCGGTATTTATACTTTTACAAAATAACAAGAATTGAGATGAAACGTCCGATTGGCAGTGATGATGTACAACGAGAGTATCTTCATTGCCAATTGGATAATTTGAAATATTTCTTTGACCAAAATCTTGATTTCTACCAATATTATCGTTCGAAAGCAACCCACTTAGATTCTTATTACTTTGTTCGATATAAAGCGAATTTCAGATTGTGTGTTGATAGCGCATTTTTAGATAAAGACCCAGCCTTTTCTACCGGATATGATTACAAAGTAGCTAAAATTTTGTCGAATGAAATGCTACGAATATATCTCAATAGACAATTACAATTGTTAGACAGGAAAATGCAAATATCTAAAATACGAGCGGCACTTTCTGACTTTAATCTGAAATGGACTGGCTCTAAATCAGATGCAGTAGAGTTTGGGTATGGACTTGTTGCTATTGCAACACTCAATAATGGAAATGTGACAATAAAAGAAATCATGGCTTTCATTGAAGCAGCTTTTGATATAGATTTAGGAGATTATTATCGAACATATCTAACTCTCAAAAGCAGAAAGAAAAATCGAACTGCCTTTTTTACATCAGTAATCGAACAACTGTTAAAGCGAATGGAATCGGACGAACTGTAATAAAGATATTTAGTCCACATAAAAACTACCAAGTAATTACCAACTTGGTAGTTTTTGTTTTTATACGATTTAGATATGAAATGCGGCATTTTCGGGTAATAACACCCTGCTTTTGCTACTGAAAAAGAGAAAAATAAATATTCACCAACTTGATTATACCTTGTAATTTTTATCTTTTGAAACCCACCATCTTTGCAGCAAATCAATTAATTAGCGAAATGGAGATAATAACATTTGAGTCAAAAGCCTATAAGGAATTAGACAACAAGATTACCGCTATTGCCGATTATATATTTAATCACACAGAAGCGGAAAGTACCAATGAGGATGAAATTTGGGTGGATAGTTACGAGGTCTGCACATTTCTAAAAATCAGTGACCGGACATTACAACGCTTGCGGGCAGCCGGGACAGTCACTTATTCCAATATCAAGGGACATTATTTCTACAAGATTGGAGAAATAAAACGATTATTGGAAGAACGCCTGATTAAACGAGATAAAGACAGTATTAACGACCTGATAACCAACCACCAGCTATATGTTAAGGAAAGAAGAAATATTAGAAAGGACAAATAATGGGTTATCCGTGTTCAAGCATTACATATCCGGTAATTGGCGGATAGGACGCAATTTCTTAAACCCGCTTTATGAGGATAACAAAGCGTCCTGTAACATCTATTTCGACCGCCGAAGTGGTATCTATAAGATGAAAGATTTCGGCAACGACAGTTATAGCGGTGATTGTTTCTTTTTCGTGGGGCAACTTAAAGGGCTGGACTGCAACAATTCAATGGATTTTGTGGAGATACTGGAAACCATAGACCGGGATTTGGGATTGGGACTGACAACAGGTAATCCGATACCAGTTACCCGTACTTCTTCCCATATAGTAAATGATATGCCGGACGAAACACCTGAAAAGGAAAGCAAACCCTACCAGTTCAGGGAACAGAAATTTCCGCTTGCCGAATTGATGTACTGGCAGCAGTATGGTATCACACCGGAAGTATTGGAACTTTATAAGGTGTGTTCCTTACGGGACTTTCAGAGCGTAACGGCGGATGGAACACCGTTTACCTATACTTCATCTGTAACAGAACCGATGTACGGGTATAAGAACAAACGGTACATAAAACTGTACCGTCCATTCTCGAAAGCCCGTTTCCTCTATGGTGGCAATTTCGGGGAAAACTATTGTTTTGGATTGGAGCAACTACCCGCAAAGGGGGATACGCTGTTTATCACAGGTGGTGAAAAAGATGTCATGTCATTGGCGGCACATGGTTTTCATGCTATCTGCTTCAACAGTGAAACGGTGACTATCCCGCCTACGCTGATTTATAAATTGACGTTCCGTTTTAAGCATATAATCTTATTATATGATACAGACAAGACGGGAAAGGAAAGCGCACGCAAACAGGAAAAGCAGTTGGAAGAATTTGGAATAAGACGGTTACTTCTACCGCTTCCTGGAACAAAAGAGGAAAAAGATATTTCCGATTATTTTAAGGCAGGAAATACCCGTGAAGATTTCCTGAAATTGTTTATCGATTTTTTAGATAACCTATATAGTGATACATTGATTATGCTCAAATCGTGCGAAATAGACTTCAATAATCCCCCGGCAAAAGCGCAAGTAATAATTTCTGCCGGAGACGTTCCATTGGGGACACAA
>UMJD01025568.1_pt1 | contig 8988 bp, 7 predicted proteins | sample 1965951 | NCBI WGS metagenome assembly UMJD01 (sample SAMEA4836142, study PRJEB28245) | human gut metagenome | biome: gut microbiome; material: fecal sample | place: Denmark | collected 2008 | reverse complement strand
TTTGAGTTAAATATCACGGGAACAGGCTGCCATGGAGGACACCCGGATGAGGGCGTGGACACGATCCTAGTCGCTGCATCTGTGATACAGGCGTTCCAGAGTATTGTCGGCAGAAACTTAAATCCGTTCCATACAGGTGTTGTCAGTGTGACGAGGATTAATGGCGGCAATACCTGGAATGTGATCCCGGATAAGGTGGAACTGGAGGGTACCGTGCGTTCCATGGAAAAAGACGATCGTATCTTTATAGAAAGACGCATGCGTGAGATTGCGGAACACACAGCAGCGGCATATGGCGCAAATGCGGAATTGTTGTGGTATCCGGGGCCGCCTGCAACCGTCAATGAGAAAGCGTGGAGTGCGTTTGCACAAAAAGTGGCAGAAGAGAGTGGCTTTGAGGTTGTTCCACAGCGTAATTCGACAGGTGGAGAGGATTTTGCTTTTTATCTCGAAAAGATTCCGGGCTGTTTTATCAACGTGGGAACGGGTGTCGGTTATCCGAACCATCATCCAAAGTTTTATGCGGATGAGGCGGCACTTACACCGGCAGCAGAGTATCTTGAAAAATTGTTGGTAGAAGCACTGAGACAGTGAGAATCATAGATGTCAGAGGCACAGTCACAATCAGGTTCTTTCATGGATGGCAGAACAAGGCAGTATAAAGTAAAAAAACAGGAGCACAAGCTCCTGTTTTTTTACTTCATAGGAAATTGTCCGCTATGAATTAATAGAACCATAATCACATCCTGTGATTAGTCCTCATATTTATTTTTCTCACCGATCTCCTGCATCTTCATAGCGCGAACTTTTAATGGAAGTCCGAACAGTGTGATGAATCCGGAAGCATCGTGATGATCGTAAAGATCACCGGTTGTAAAGCTTGCGAGTGACTCACTGTACAGAGAGTATTTAGAAGTTGTTCCGGCTTTGATGATGTTGCCTTTGTATAATTTGAATTTAACTTCACCGGTTACATATTCCTGCGTGGAGGTAACGAAAGCTCTGACTGCATCACATAAAGGTGTGAACCATTTTCCTTCGTAAACGATCTGGGCAAGTTTGTTACCCATATCTTTCTTCACTTCCATGGTTGCACGGTCTAAAACGAGCTCCTCTAACTGCTGGTGAGCTTCCATTAAGATCGTTCCGCCAGGAGTCTCATATACACCGCGGGATTTCATACCAACAACACGGTTCTCTACGATATCGATGATGCCGACGCCGTGCTTACCGCCAAGACGGTTTAACTCACGGATGATATCGGAAACTTTCATCTCTTTTCCGTTTACGGAAGTCGGAACACCTTTCTCAAATGTCATGGTTACATATTCGCCTTCTTCCGGAGCTTTTTCCGGGGAAACACCGAGAACTAACAGGTGATCATAGTTTGGCTCACATGCAGGATCCTCTAACTCAAGGCCTTCATGGCTGATGTGCCAGATGTTACGGTCACGGCTGTAGCTTGTGTCAGCGGAGAATGGAAGATGAATACCATGTGCTTTGCAGTATTCGATCTCTGACTCGCGGGAATCCATGGTCCATTTTGAATCTCTCCATGCAGCGATGATCTTTAAGTCAGGGGCAAGTGCTTTGATGCCGAGCTCGAAACGGATCTGGTCGTTTCCTTTACCGGTAGCACCGTGGCAGATTGCAGTAGCGCCTTCTTTTCTTGCAATTTCAACTAATTTCTTAGCGATCAGAGGACGTGCCATAGAGGTTCCGAGTAAGTATTTGTTTTCATAAATGGCATTTGCCTGAACACATGGCATGATGTAATCGTCACAGAATTCATCGATGATATCTACGATGTATAATTTGGAAGCTCCACAGGAGATAGCTCTTTCTTCAAGACCGTCTAACTCTTCTTCCTGACCGCAGTCGATACAGCAGCAGATAACTTCATAATCATAATTTTCCTTTAACCATGGAATAATGGCGGTGGTATCAAGTCCGCCGGAGTACGCTAAAATAACTTTTTCCTTCATGTGATACAGCCCTTTCTGTTATGTATATTTGACCCATTTGTATGCCGGATCATTAACTAAAGACAATATACAACAAAAAATGTAGAAACGCAAGTGAAAAATTATACATTCATTATTCATAAAAATACATAAAGATTATACAAAATGGAGAAAATAGTTAAGTATAATACATATTATAGGAAAAAGACAAAAAATAGTATTGCATAAAAAACAAAATGAATGTATAATTATGCAATATCGAACAGCGCACGAAAAAAGATACTTTACGACTGCGATGAGGTGTATTAATATAGGAAGAAAGATGCTTATGCAGGTATGCCTGTATACAATAATGGGCTGAAAAGTGCAGAAATCATGTGAGATAAGCATGAGCGGAAAGGATGAGAAAAATGATAAAAGCAGGAATCATCGGTGCAACCGGATATGCAGGAAATGAACTGGTCCGTATTTTAATGGGACATAAAGAAGTGGAGATTAAATGGTATGGATCCCGCAGCTACATAGATAAAAAATATGCAGAAGTTTACCAGAATATGTTTGAGATCGTGGATGACGTATGCTTAGATGATAATATGGATGAGCTTGCAAGCCAGGTGGACGTGATCTTTACAGCAACCCCGCAGGGATTTTTGGCAGGTGTACTGACAGAGGATATATTAAATAAGGTAAAAATCATAGATTTAAGCGCTGATTTCAGAATCAAAGATGTTTCCGTCTATGAGAAATGGTACAAGATCGAGCACAAGAGTCCGCAGTTTATAGAGGAAGCTGTCTATGGTCTCTGCGAGATCAATCGTGATAAAGTAAAAGGAGCAAGACTTATCGCCAATCCGGGCTGCTATACGACCTGTTCCATTCTGACCGCTTATCCGCTGGTAAAAGAGGGGCTGATCGACCCGAATACGCTGATCATTGATGCAAAATCAGGAACTTCCGGTGCAGGGCGGGGTGCAAAGCTGCCGAACCTGTTCTGTGAGGTCAATGAAAATATGAAAGCGTACGGAGTGACAAATCACCGTCATACGCCAGAGATTGAGGAGCAGCTCGGTTATGCGGCAGGCAAAGAGATCGTTGTTAATTTTACCCCGCACCTTGTTCCGATGAACCGCGGTATCCTCGCAACCGAGTATGCAGCACTGGTAAAAAAAGCAGATGGCAGCCTTCCTTCTTATGAGGAAGTAAAGGCAGTCTATGATAAATATTATGGCAAAGAAAAATTTGTCCGTGTGCTGGAAAAAGATGTCTGTCCGGAGACAAAATGGGTAGAGGGCAGTAATTATGTAGATGTTAATTTTAAGATTGACGAGAGAACCGGACGTATCGTGATGATGGGCGCACTTGACAACCTGGTAAAAGGTGCAGCAGGACAGGCGGTACAGAACATGAACCTGTTATTCGGTTTTGATGAGGCAGAGGGCTTAAATATGGTTCCGATGTTCCCGTAAGCATCATAGATGGATGCATAGTAATTAAAGATTACATAGTAATAAAGATTACATAGTAATACACTGAATTATATTTTTAATAAGAGGTAAAAAGTAACTGGACGAAACAGTTATGCTGGAAAAGGAATCAAAGACATGGAAGAGAAAAAAGTAAACATCCGTGAGATGACAATGGAGGATTTTGAGGAGGTACATGCACTGTGGATGGGGATTCACGGGTTTGGAATCCGGAGTATTGATGATTCGAAAGAAGGTGTGGAACGCTTTATCAGACGCAATCCGACCACGAGTATGGTGGCGTGTGAAAACGACAGAATCATCGGTGCAATCCTGTGCGGTCATGACGGCAGACGCGGATGTTTATATCATGTCTGCGTTCATGAGGATTACAGAAAGCAGGGCATCGGACAGAAGATGGTGGAAGCGTGCCTTGCGGCTTTAAAGCGTGAACATGTCAACAAGGTCAATCTGATTGCATTTAAGAAAAATGACATCGGAAACCACTTCTGGCAGGGAATGGGATGGACGTTCCGCGAGGATGTCAATTATTATGAATATGTCACAAACGAAGAAAACCAGACCGTATTTAATCCGTAAAACACAGGAACAGACAGTGCGAAAAATACAATTTTTACATGAAGGATTTGAGTTACGCACAAACTTGAGATGCAAATGAAAATTTTGTTTACATTAGAAAGCAGTGCAGGAATGGAGGTTAAAATGAAACAGATCAAAGGCGGCGTGACCGCAGCAAAAGGATTTGAGGCAGCAAGTACAGCAGCAGGAATCAAATATAAAGACAGAACAGACATGGCAATGATCTACAGTGAAGTACCATGTGCAGTGGCAGGAACATTTACCACAAACATTGTAAAAGCTGCCCCGGTCAAATGGGACCAGCATGTAGTATATGACAGTAAAAAGGCACAGGCAGTCATTGTCAATGCAGGTATTGCAAATGCATGTACCGGAGAAGAGGGGATGGGTTACTGCAAAGCAACTGCAGAAAAAGTAAACAAACTGCTTCAGATCCCAACCGATGAGGTGCTTGTGGCATCGACCGGAGTCATCGGTATGCAGCTTCCGATCGACCGCATCTGTGCGGGAGTTGAAACGATGGTCCCACAATTAAATGGCGATATCGAGAGCGGACATAATGCAGCACTTGCGATTATGACGACCGATACACATGAAAAAGAAGTAGCTGTTGAGATTGAGCTTTCCGGCAAAACCGTCACAATCGGCGGCATGTGCAAAGGTTCCGGCATGATCCATCCGAATATGTGTACCATGTTAAGTTTTGTGACAACCGATGCTGCAATTTCACAGGAGCTGCTGTTAGAGGCATTAAAAGCGGACGTGGAAGATACCTATAACATGATCTCCGTGGACGGCGATACCTCCACAAATGATACCTGTCTCCTGTTGGCAAACGGAATGGCAGAGAACACAAAAATTACTGAGAAAAATGCGGATTATGAGACCTTTACAAAGGCGCTCCGATTTGTCAATGAGACACTCGCAAAACAGATGGCAGGAGATGGAGAGGGAGCAACTGCGTTGTTTGAGGTAAAAGTAATCGGTGCCGAGACAAAAGAGCAGGCAAAGATCTTAAGCAAATCCGTCATCACATCAAGCCTCACCAAAGCAGCCATCTACGGACACGATGCAAACTGGGGCAGAATCCTCTGTGCCATGGGCTACTCTGGTGCACAGTTTGATCCGGAAAAAGTAGACTTATTCTTCGAGAGTGCCGCAGGCAGAATGCAGATCATCAAAGACGGAGTCGCCGTCGACTACAGCGAAGAAGAAGCAACCAAAATCTTATCCGAACCCGCAGTCACTGCTATTGCAGATATAAAAATGGGTGATGCACAGGCTACCGCCTGGGGCTGCGACTTAACCTACGACTATGTAAAAATTAACGCCGATTACCGCTCATAGGCAGGTGGTCACAGCAAACACAACCTGAATCAGAGTTTCGTACGGCAATATCAAGATTTTATAGAGGAGAACCAAACTAATGGAAGATAACAATATGAAGGAACTTTTGCAGAAAGCCGAAGTGCTCATCGAAGCACTTCCATACATACAGCGTTTCAACCGTAAGATCATTGTTGTAAAATATGGTGGAAGCGCCATGGTAGATGAAGAATTAAAAAAATACGTCATCCAGGATGTCACCCTGTTAAAACTGGTTGGATTCAAGCCGATCATCGTGCATGGCGGTGGCAAAGAAATCAGTAAATGGGTTGGCAAAGTCGGCATGGAGCCTGTATTTATCAATGGACTCCGCAAAACGGACGAGGCAACCATGGAGATCGCCGAGATGGTGTTAAATAAGGTCAATAAATCACTGGTGACACTGGTACAGGAGCTTGGCGTCAATGCAGTCGGCATCAGCGGAAAAGACGGTGGACTGTTAAAAGTAGAAAAGAAATACTCAAATGGTGAGGATATCGGTTTTGTCGGTGAGATCACAGAGGTAAATCCGCAGATTTTATATGATCTGCTGGAAAAAGATTTTCTCCCGATCATCTGCCCGGTAGGAATGGATGCAGAATACAACAGCTATAATATCAATGCCGATGATGCGGCATGTGCGATCGCAAAAGCGGTAAAAGCTGAAAAACTTGCATTTTTAACCGATATCGAGGGCGTTTACAAAGATCCGAAAGACAAAGATACACTGATCTCTGAGCTTCGTGTATCAGAGGCGAGAGAACTGATCGGGGACGGATTTATCGGCGGCGGCATGCTTCCGAAGTTAAACAACTGTATCGATGCGATCGAGAACGGTGTTTCAAGAGTACATATCTTAGACGGACGTATCGCACACTGCCTGCTTCTTGAAATCTTTACGAACCGCGGAATTGGAACTGCCATTTTAGGAGATAAGGAGACGAAGTTTTATCATGAATAAAGAAGGATATATCAATGAGGCGGAGAAAAATATCCTCCACACATACAATCGTTTTTCACTGGTATTAGACCACGGTGAGGGTGTTTATCTGTATGATACAGACGGAAAAGAATATCTGGATTTTGCGGCAGGCATCGCAGTGCAGGCATTTGGATACGGCAACAAAGAGTATGGGGATGCCTTAAAAGCACAGATCGATAAGATTATGCATACATCAAACCTGTATTATAATGTGCCAATCATCCATGCAGCAGAGCGTGTGAAAAAAGCGAGCGGGATGGATCGTGTGTTTTTTACCAACAGTGGTACAGAGGCAATCGAAGGTGCAATCAAGGCAGCAAAAAAATACGCTTACACGAGAGACGGACATGCAGGACATGAGATCGTTGCAATGAATCATTCTTTCCATGGAAGAAGTATCGGAGCACTCTCCGTCACCGGAAATAAACATTATCAGGAACCGTTTGAACCGTTAATGCCGGGTGTGAAATTTGCAGACTACAATGACCTTGACAGCGTGAAAAAACGGATCACGGACAAGACATGCGCGATCCTGTTTGAGACAGTACAGGGCGAGGGCGGTATTTATCCGGCAACAAAAGAATTTATGGAAGGTGTCCGGAAACTCTGCGATGAGCATGATATTCTTCTGATCTTAGATGAGATCCAGTGCGGTATGGGACGGACCGGTGAGATGTTTGCATGGCAGCATTACGGTGTGAAACCGGATATCATGACAAGTGCAAAAGCGCTTGGCTGCGGTGTTCCGGTCGGAGCATTTCTGATGACCGAAAAGGTGGCAGAAAAATCTTTAAAACCGGGCGATCATGGAACGACTTACGGCGGAAACCCATTTGTCGGTGCTGCAGTTGATAAGGTGCTTGAGATGATGGAGCGCGACCACATCACAGACCATGTGAAAGAAATCACACCATATCTGGAAGAAAAATTAGATGAACTGGTAGCTTCCTACGATTTTCTGACAGCACGCAGGGGACTTGGACTGATGCAGGGTGTGGTATCCGAAAAGCCGGTCGGACAGATCGCTGCAAAGGCACTGGAGGAAGGACTGATTGTGATCACGGCAGGTTCAGACGTACTCCGTTTTGTACCACCGCTCATCATCGAGAAACAACATGTGGATGAGATGATCGGAAAACTGAAAAAAGCATTGGATCAGATGTAAGGAATCATAGACTGCACGCGGATGTGTGCAGTCTGTTGTCGTAAAACGAGGAATAGGAAAATGGGATTATGAAGAACATACAAAAGAGAAGTGTAATTGCAGCCATAGTGGTTTGCGCAGGAGCAGCCATTATGGCTGGTGTCGTTTCAAAACAGCCTGTAAAAGAGACGACATTTCCGTTGCAGGCAGAAGAACCGGGCACAGAAGGAAAACAGCCGGATGTGAAAACAGATGCATACGATCTGGCAGATACAGACCTGACCGTGTGGTATGAAGATCCATCTTATGAAGATTTTTTTGAATATGCAGCCAGACAGTATTTTGAACAGACAGGTGTGAAGGCAGCTTTCAAATGTCAGGATACTCTGGATTATATCGGGATGATTTACGACAATACCATGCAGGGAGAGGATTATCCGGATGTTTATCTGTTAAATGGCGATGAGCTTGAGGAGGCATATTTATATGGTCTTGCCATGGAAAATGAGGATGGAGGATCTTATGAGGGGGCATCCCAAAAGTCAGTGAAAGCTTCCACCTATGAGGATAAAATGATTGGATATCCGCTCAGTTACGATGCAAATGTGTTTGTTTATCAGAACGGATATTTTGAAAACCAGCCGGAGTCACTGCAGGCGATCATTGATTATTCTAATGAGAATGAACCGGGAGAAAATGTGGAATACCTGTTAGAGTGGGATGTAAATGATGCATTTTACGATTTCCCGTTCGTTGGAAACAGTGTAACGTTTGAGAAAACGGCGCCGGAAACGATGAATGTGGCCTATGATGAAGATCTGTATCAGAAAGATCTTGAATACTTTGAAACCATTTTAGGATCATTTTCCTTAGACATCAATTCAGTCTCCATGGACAGCATTTTAGAACATTTTAAAGCCGGAAAAACACTCTGTGCGTTTGTAAACACAGATTCCCTGCAAAAATTAGACGATATATCTTATTCTGTGATGGAGATCCCGGCACTGAATGAGGAACTTCCTTCTATCGGATGTGCATCTACGGATATGTTTGTTGTCAATGATTTTTCAAAAAATACGGATCAGGCAGCGGATTTTGCAGATTTTGTAACAGTGCGGCTTACAGACAGACTGCATGATATGAGTGGTCATTATTCGGTATTTTTATCACAGACTGCAGATGATGCGGAAAAAACCGCTTATCAGGCATACGAGGATGCCGTTTTACTGCCGGATTCCCAGGATGCAAAAGATTTCTGGGTAGGGTTAAAGGAAAAAATTGCCGAATATTTTTAAATTTTGTAAAAATAAATGAAATAAATTTTATACACTCTTGTAATAAATGAAAAATTTCGTTAAAATATAGAGAGTGGGCATTGAGGACTCCTTCTGGAATAATGAAGAAGGAGACGCTTATGACGAAAAAATTTATAAAAGTACTATGTTTTTCATGCATTTGCCTGTTGGCAGC
>UMJD01017353.1_pt1 | contig 8992 bp, 4 predicted proteins | sample 1965951 | NCBI WGS metagenome assembly UMJD01 (sample SAMEA4836142, study PRJEB28245) | human gut metagenome | biome: gut microbiome; material: fecal sample | place: Denmark | collected 2008 | reverse complement strand
AGCCGGCAGCAGTAAGCCGGTCCACCAGGCAGTCGTACATGCGGAGCGAGAGGTCGTCGTCGATCTCTTGAATGCGCCCCTCGCTGAGCCAGCGATGGAGCGTCGTCCCCTCCTCGTACATCAGACTATAGGCCGAGATATGCTCCACGCCGAGACGGAGGGCCTCGTCGATGTCCTGTTCCCAGTCGGCGAGGGTCTCGCCCGGAAATCCGAACATCAGGTCGATGGAGATATTGCAGATGCCCGCCTGGCGCAGCAGCGTCGTGGCCCGTCGCACCTCAGCAGCCGTATGGCGACGGCGTAGCAAGCGCAGGCGTTCGTCGGAGAAGGTCTGCGCCCCCATCGAGATGCGGTCGATGGGCGATTGGGCAATCCAATCCGCAAACGCTGGGGTAATGTCGTCAGGATTACACTCCATCGTCACCTCGACAGGCTGCGGCCTATATACCTTATATATATAGGAGAAGAGACGGTCGAGCTGATCCGTTGTGAGCTGGCTCGGTGTGCCACCCCCGAGATAGATCGTCGTGATGGCCTCGTCGGCGGGCAATTCCTCCGCCCGCAACGTCAGTTCCTGGCAGAGGGCATCGACGTAGGCATCGCGCAACGCGGGAAGCGTCGTCGAATAAAATCCGCAATAGACGCAACGACTGGCACAAAATGGTATATGTATGTATAATCCTGTCATTTCACTTGCAAAAGTACTAATTAATTTTAAAAAATAGAGTACTTTTGCCATCGTTGTTTGGCTTTTACAAAAAAAATGCCTAATTTAGTGGGCGAAATGACAGAAATGCCTGTCCTCTTTCAATTACCCTACAAGTAAATAACGATATTATTAATCGCTTAAATCTATCCGATATGAAAGTATATCAGACAAATGAGATTAAAAACATTGCCTTGATTGGCAGTGCGGGTAGCGGCAAGACCACACTTGCCGAGAGTATGCTTTTCGAAGCTGGTATCATCAAGCGTCGTGGCTCCGTAGAAGCCAAGAATACGGTAAGCGACTATTTCCCTGTGGAGCAGGAGTACGGCTATTCGGTCTTCCCCACCGTATTCCATGCAGAGTGGAATGGCAAAAAGCTCAATATTATCGATTGTCCGGGTAGCGACGACTTTGTGGGGGGTGCCATCACGGCCCTCAACGTCACCGACCAAGCCGTCATACTCATCAATGGCCAGTATGGCCCGGAGGTTGGCACACAGAACAACTTCCGATATACCGAAAAGCTGCACAAGCCGGTCATCTTCCTCGTCAACCAGCTTGACAGCGACAAATGCGACTTTGATCAACTCATCCAAAGCATGAAGGACATCTATGGTCCGAAGTGCGTGCAGATACAATATCCCGTCCAGACGGGTCCCGACTTCCACGAGATTATCGACGTGCTCATCATGAAGAAACTCTCATGGGGTCCGGACGGTGGCGCACCGAAGCGCGAGGAGATTCCCGCCGAGGAGATGGAGAAGGCCATGGAGCTCCACAAGGCGCTCGTGGAGGCAGCCGCCGAAAATGACGAGGCGCTGATGGAGAAGTTCTTCGAGGAGGAGACGCTCACGGAGGACGAGATGCGCGAGGGTATCCGCAAGGGCCTGGTGATGCGCAATATCTTCCCGGTGTTCTGCGTCGATGCCCACAAGGACATGGGTGTGCAGCGCCTGATGGAGTTCCTGGGCAATGTCGTGCCCTTCGTCAGCGAGATGCCGAAGGTCCACAACACGCGTGGTGAGGAGGTGTCTCCCGACTCCAACGGTCCGGAGAGCATCTACTTCTTCAAGACGGGTATGGAGCCGCATATCGGCGAGGTGAGCTACTTCAAGGTGATGAGCGGATCGATCAAGTCAGGCGACGACCTGACCAACGCCGACCGTGGCAGCAAGGAGCGCATCGGACAGATCTTCGCTTGTGCGGGTGCCAACCGCATCCCCGTGGATCAGCTCAACGCGGGCGACCTGGGCTGCACCGTGAAACTGAAGGATGTCAAGACGGGCAACACGCTCAACGGCAAGGGTACGGAGGAGCGTTTCGACTTCATCAAATATCCCAACTCCAAGTATTCACGCGCCATCAAGGCTGTCAACGAGAGCGATACGGAAAAGATGATGGCAGCCCTGCTCAAGATGCGCCAGGAGGACCCGACATGGGTGGTGGAGCAGAGCAAGGAACTGGGCCAGACGATCGTCCACGGACAGGGAGAGTTCCACCTGCGCACGCTGAAATGGCGTATGGAGAACAACGAGAAACTCGCCGTGAAGTTTGAGGAGCCGCGCATCCCGTATCGTGAGACCATCACGAAACTCTCTCGCGCCGACTATCGCCACAAGAAGCAGTCGGGTGGTGCCGGACAGTTTGGCGAGGTCCACCTGATTGTGGAGCCATACGCCGAGGGCATGCCCGATCCGACGACGTTCAACATCAACGGCCAGGAGTTTAAGATGAACATCAAGGGCCGCGAAGAAGTGGACCTGGAGTGGGGCGGCAAGCTCGTCTTCATCAACTCCGTGGTAGGTGGTGCCATCGACGCACGCTTCATGCCCGCCATCCTCAAGGGTATCATGGACTGCATGGAGCACGGTCCGCTGACGGGTAGCTACGCCCGCGACGTGCGCGTGATCGTCTATGATGGCAAGATGCACCCGGTGGATAGCAACGAGCTCTCCTTCATGCTCGCCGCGCGCCACGCCTTCTCCGACGCCTTCAAGCAGGCTGGTCCGAAGATCCTGGAGCCGATCTACGACCTGGAGGTCTATGTGCCGGCCGACTACATGGGCGACGTGATGAGCGACCTGCAGGGCCGCCGCGCCATGATCATGGGCATGGACAGCGAGGCTGGCTACCAAAAGTTGCAGGCGAAGATTCCTTTGAAGGAGCTCTCCAACTACAGCATCGCGCTCAGCTCCCTCACGGGTGGACGCGCCAGCTTCTCGACGAAGTTTGCAAGCTACGAGCTGGTGCCCAACGACATCCAGCAGAAGCTCATCGCCGAGCATGAGGCTGAGCAGAAGGACGAAGACTAAAAAATGGGACGCTTCCTCCTGATCAAGACTGCATAAAAAATGATGCCGCCCGAATCAGCTTTTGACTGGTTCGGGCGGCTTACTTATGCGTGGTTGGGGGCGACACGCGGGAAGCGAAGCGCGAAAGCGAAACGGGATGCGAAGCGCGGGGCGAGTCGCTACGGGAAGTTATCGGGGGCAGAAGACCTTCATGACCTTGGAGCCAACCTTGACGATGTTGATGCCTCGCTGCAACTGCGGGATGCGGCGGCCCTGCACGTCGTAGTATTCCGCCTCGGTGTCGTTGAGCAGATCGACGAGGGTAGCGGCATCTACCTGACTGGTGCCCTCATCCACGCCGATGGTGAGCTGGGCGGATCCACCCTTCTGCGTAGCATCGGGCTGGATATAGGCGCGGTAGGCAGCTATCTTCACGCCGGTGGCAGCAGGCTTGTAGTCGCTGACCAGGCGGAACAGGTCTTTGGCGATGAAATAGCAGTCGTTCTTGAGTTCGATGGGTGCAAACGTACCGATCAAACGAGGAGCACCCTCCTCTGTCTTGGGTTCTTTCACGGCCTTCGCCTTCTCGTCGGGAGAAGCCGTACCGCTCACGACGCGGAAGCTGATCTGTTCTGCGTTTTTCTTGCGAACGACGACAGGCTGGCCTGCCTCTATCACGCCTTCCTCCACGCGCACGAGCTCCACACTCTTCGCTCCTACCGACTTTAGGGTATAGAAGTAGCAGGTGTTGTCCTCCGAACCGGGCTGGATGGTATAGGGCAGACAGAGCGTTGCCCATTCAGACTTTACCTCTCGCTCGTAGGAAGCATTGTTCACGTCGCAGTCTTCGTAGAGCGTGTATGCCTTGCTGTCATCCAAAGGCAGTGCGTCGATGGTAAGCGGGTAGCCTGTGGCTCCAATGATCTCATTGCCATTCGTGCCAACCTTCTTGGTGAGATAACCTGACACGTAGTTTGCGTACTTACTATCCTTATTTTGAGGGATGAAGCCAATAGCACCTTTTAAGTTCTCGCAGTCGCGGAACATATTTGAACTTGAAACGCTATTATTAAATTTGAAAAGATCGCTGACATAGATGGTCCGAAGCGCGGAGCATCCGTAAAACATATCGGTAACAGAAGATGCCCCACCGGTGCTGAAACTGGAAAGGTCAAGCGTTTGAAGACTACGGCATCCTTTGAACAACCCATCCAGCTGCATGCTGGGCTTATCAGTTGTAAAGTTGGATACGTCAAGAGAACTAAGACTGCTGCAACCATTGAACATGTAGTTAAAGCCACTCTTTCGCACATACCTCGTATTGAAGTGAGACAAATCGAGCGTATCCAAACCTGAGCAGCCTTCGAACATTCCGTTCATGTATGATACATTCTCCGTATTAAAATTGTCAATGTTGAGATTATGGAGCTTTGTGCATCCATAGAACATCTGGGCCATTGTTGTTACTTTCTCTGTGTTGAAATGGGAAAGGTCGAGCGTTTCGAGGTTCGAACACAGGGCAAACATCCCTGACATATTCTCGACGTTGGACGTGTTGGGATTTTCGATACCCTCTATGCTGGTAAGATTCGTACAACCATTAAACCAATTGGAGCACGTCGTGTGGGTTTCATCCCGGAAACCAGCTTTGAAGACTACCTTCTTAATTTCTGCAGCATGGGTGTCCCAATTCGGATCATTTCCATGGCCCAAATCAAGGATGTTGTCGCCCGCAGGCTTCGTGGCACTGCGATGGAAGGAGAGCGTGCCGGTTGGCGCATCCCATCGCACCCAACTGGCAGAAGCAGCCGTGAGATAACCTCCCGCTCCCGTGTGCGCCATTTCCACACCCGTCTTATCAGGGTTATAGTTGGGCAGATTAACACATCCGGCAAAAGCATAAGGACCCTCGGTTACTTTATCTGTAGTAAATGCAGAAGTGACATAAATCGTCTTGAGGTTTTTACAATATTGAAACGCACTTAACATGGAAGTCATATTGGGCGTTGCAAACGACGAGAGATCAAGCATCGCAAGCTTCGTACATGAGTAGAACATACGAGCCATCCGCTGCAGATTCTCCGTATCAAAACTGCTTAAATCAATACTTTCAAGGTTGGTGCACTTATAAAACATTAAATGCATATCAATCACCTTGCTGGTATTGAAACTGCTGAGATCGAGACTCCGAAGCGACGAACATTGGGAGAACATTGATTCCATACTCGTCACATTTTCAGTATTGAAACCAGAGAGGTCGAGACTTTCAAGCGACTGACACGAAGAGAACAAGTACCGCATATCGGTCAAAGATCCAGTTTTAAAACCGGAAAGATTGAGATTGGAAAGTACGAAACAACCATAGAACATCTTGCACATGTCTTTCACTTTTTCAGCATTAGAACCAGATAGATCGAGTTCGGTAAGGCTTGCGCAACCTCTAAACATTCCATTGAGATCAGTCACGTTGCTGCCTATGAAACCTTTGGGCAAGTTGATTGTGCGAAGATTCGTAGAGCCTACAAACATTTCAGACATGTTTGTGACCTTTTCCGTATTAAAGGAAGACAAATCAAGTGTTTCCAAGCTGGTACAGTTGGAAAACATTGATCCCATATTTTCGACCTCTGACGTGTTTAAATAGTCCAAGTGCTCTATCTTTGTCAGACCTTCGAAGAGGTAAAACCATTGATCACATGATTTGGGACGTGCATGCTTGAAACTCTCGTCAAAGACCACGGTTTTTATTTTTTTTCTTTCAGATCCATCAAGCCACAAGGACTGATTATCAACAATCAAGCGGTCGAGCCAATAATCGATTTTCGTGTCGTAATAGAGCGTGAGGGTCTGAGTCTCTCGGTTCAATCTCGCATACATTATAGGATCCTGTATCTGCGCCATCACGGGCTGCAGGAGCACAAGCATCAGCAAGAGCGAGAGCGCGCATCTGCGCTGCAATAGATATTGGGTCATTTTCTTGATCATGTTGATAGTTTTTTTGTTTTAGTTTGGGTGCGCCAAGGCACCATTCGTTGGTTGTGATAGAAAGAAGGGGCAATAGGCAATTTATTCCCCCCAGAGGAAGCCATCCTCGTCTAAGGTAAATTCGGCGGCCTCCAGTTCCTGTCGAGTCTGAAAGCGCCCTTTGTAAATCCTTACCTGCGAGAGGTTGTTCACCATGCACGGCTCAGTCTGCACGACGTGAGCCTGGGGCTTGAGATACTTTTTTTTCTTCATTTTTTTATTCCCTGTTTTTGATTATTGTCTTCACGATTAGTTCGTCGGGCGCCCACGACGAGGACTAAGCCTCCACAACGTGCGGGTCTTTCCGACCTTCAAAATTAGTACAAAAGTAGGGAAAAGTAGTGAGACAGGGTGTCGCATTGTCCTGTTCAGGTGTCTCTTTGGTGGTAAATAGTTGTCTCTTTCCTACCAAAGAGACAATGGTTCATAGCCAGGATAGGTTGCGTTTACATATTTTAAGAAACCAAGGAAAGAGCCGTCAAATATCAGAAAAGGGATCTTCAGATACGGAGAAAAGGGAATCTTCTGATACGGAGAAAAGGGCTCGTCTCCCTGCTACGAAAGAGACGCGTCCGAATCGTGGGATCCGGCCAAATAGCGCTCCCGCCAAACGGTCGGCGTACACGCCTCCCGCGCCTTGAAGATGCGGTAGAGGTGGGTGCGGGAAGTAAAACCACACTCGGAGGAGATGATGTCATTGCTGTAATCGGGGTTGGCAATCATCATTTTCTTGGCTGCCGCAAAGCGGATGTCGCTCAGCCATATTCGGAACGTAGTGTTCAAACACTGATCGAAAAAGAGCGTGAGATCGTCCTTTGAGATATGGATGGAATGGGAGAGGGAGAGCAGGTTCACCCCCCCCATCCTTATAGCCCATCGCCGCGCACCAGTCGTCCAGCCGCTGCTGGATCTGCATTTTTCGATCCTCCGGCAGCAACGTGGCAGTTTGCTGTTCCTTCTCCTTGTCGCTATCAAGGGCTGCGACGTCATGGCACGCGTCGCCATGGAGCGGGACGGCCTGTTTTGTATTTGTTTCCTCCTGCTGAGCGACTACGATAGCAGGACTGGTATCCGCATCTGCGTCGAGTAGGGCCTCAGTCGGCACATAACTGTAACCCAGGGCCACGAAACTCAGGACGAAGAAGAGGATAGCCATGAGCCCCAAGGGCGCAAAAAAGTAAAGCAACTTGGTGGAGATGATGGCAAAGGGCGACACCAAGGCGGGGAAGAAGAGGATGAGGAGGCTGGCGCGGGAGTAGCGTACATAGGGCATGATGTCGCCGCCCGCCATCGTCTCCAGCAGACGGCGGCGCCTGATGATCTCGCGGACGATGACGACGATGCAATAGACCACATTGGCGGCAAAGAGGGCCTGCATAGCATAGAGCCAGGCCCCGATGCGCATGCTGCCATAGTGGAAGCAGCCGATGAAGAAACAGGCGAGGATCGCCAGGTTGATCGCCGTGCAGACCGCATAGACCCTCCTCCGCCGGACATGGGTGGCCTCGATATGGAAGATGCCCATCGAGATGAGCGAGAAACAGGGTGCATAGACGAGGGCATTGACCGTGGCACCCACCGCGTCGTCAACGGCCCTGAAACCAAAGCGCATCTGCATCAGATAGTGCGCCGCCAAGCCCATGATGCCGACAAAGATCAACCATCGTGCGCACTCATAGCGCGGATTGAGCCATCGCGTCTGGAGACGGGTGACGGCGAGGGTGAAGGCATTGAACAGCATGAACAGGAAGCATGCGAACTGCAGCAGAAACAGATGATCCATAGGACAAAAGATCTCGTTAGAATCGGGAAATAGGTTTTATGGACAAGGCACCTGCCCGGCGCTTGACGCCAGGCAGATGCCTCATAATGATTACAGGCTGTAGGAGGTGCTACCCTCTCCTACTTCGTCATCTCATAGACCACGTCCATGAGCTCCTTGCCCAGGGCGTCGGCCTCCTCCATCGTGGCCGCCTCGCTATAGACGCGCATGATGGGCTCAGTATTGCTCTTGCGGAGGTGGACCCACTTCGTCGGGAAGTCGAGTTTCACGCCATCAATATCCGTTACCCGCACGTCGTCCATCGATCCGAAGCGCTCCTTGACCTTGCCCAGGATGGCATCCATATCGGTGTCGGGCGTGAGGTCGATGCGGTTCTTGGCAATATAATAGGTCGGGAACGTCTTGCGGAGCTCGCTGCACGTCAGTCCCTTCTGTGCCAGCGAACTGAGGAAGAGGGCGATGCCGACCAGGGCGTCGCGACCGTAGTGGCTCTCGGGATAGATGACGCCGCCATTGCCCTCGCCACCGATGACGGCACCCACCTCCTTCATCTTGGTAGTGACATTGACCTCGCCGACGGCAGAGGCAAAATACTGGCAGCCATGACGCTCGGTGACGTCGCGCAGGGCGCGCGTAGAACTGAGGTTGGAGACGGTGGCTCCCTTGACGTGGTCGAGGATGTAGTCGGCCACGCTGACGAGCGTATATTCCTCACCATACATCTTGCCGTCCTCCTGGATGAAGGCGAGACGATCGACGTCGGGATCGACGACGATGCCGAGGTCATAGCCTCCTGCTGCCACCTCGCCCATGATGCCTCCGAGATTCTTCTCCAGCGGCTCCGGATTGTGGGCGAAGTCGCCATTGGCCTCGCCATTGAGGATGGTGTAGCCGACGCCCAGTCGGTCGAGGAGCTTCGGCAGGATGACGCCGCCGACGGAGTTGATCGTATCAACGACGACGCGGAATCCACGCTTGCGGATGGCCTCCGTATCGACCAGGTCGAGGGCGAGGACGGCCTCGATGTGGCGGTCGTCGAAACTGTCGTCCTGGCGGTAAGTGCCTATATGATCGACATCAGCATAGTCGAAGTCCTCCTTCTCCGCCATGGCGAGCACGGCGTTGCCGTCGTCCTTGGTGAGGAACTCGCCCTCGTGGTTGAGCAACTTGAGCGCGTTCCACTGG
>UMJD01005942.1_pt1 | contig 9006 bp, 8 predicted proteins | sample 1965951 | NCBI WGS metagenome assembly UMJD01 (sample SAMEA4836142, study PRJEB28245) | human gut metagenome | biome: gut microbiome; material: fecal sample | place: Denmark | collected 2008 | reverse complement strand
TTATGAAGGAAAAACAGAGAAAGATCTTCCAGTGACTTTTTCCTATGACGGAGTCTTCGCTTTCCGGGATTGATTACAGTACCATGGATGAGGGAACCAGGGCGGCGGTGCAGGCTGCACTTGAAGCAGTCCAGGCCGCCAGAAGCAGTGCGGACGGAATTGATACTTCCTCTCTGAAAGGACAGCCGTCAGATACTTCACCATTAAAAAATGCAGCAGATACATTGAAAAGTACTGCATCTTCCACAAGTACTGCCGCACAGAAAACGCAGGGTGCTGTTCAGAGTCTGAATGCACTGGCAGATACCGTGGATTCAACAGGAGGGGCGATCACAGAGCTTCATGATGCGGTCAATAAACTTGAACAGGAGGTACAGGATCTGGCAGGAGATGGCCAGAAGCTTAAAAATACCGGAAGTTCACTGGATGATCTTGGAAAACAGCTTTCTGATACGGTAAAAACTATGGATAATGCCCTTTCGGATCTTGGAAAGCAGCTTCCGGGAATTCAGACAGAGATCAGTACATTAAAAGATACGGCAGATACACTGTCTCAGAAAAATAAGAAAATTCAGTCTGGCTATCAGAGTAATCTTTCGGCAGCAGGAGAGCAGTTCGAAAAGAACGCAGATACGCTGGATACACTGGAAAATGCTGTGAATTCAGGAATTACCGATCTGCAGGGCAAAAAAAATAAAACCGCAGATTCGCTGATAAATGGAGCTTCCTCTCTGGAAAAGACAGGAAAAACACTGACAGCAGGAAGTAAACAGATTGAAGAAGCCCTTGCACAGCTTCAGAGCGGCGTTCTGGCACTTTCTTCAAACAGCAGTACTCTGACATCGGGAGCGGATCAGCTTGTTTCGTCAGGAAAACAACTGAACGATGGTGCCAGCCAGCTTGCATCTGGTGCCGGAAGTCTTGCGTCCGGAACTCAGGCTTTGAAGAGCGGAATGCAGACACTGTCATCTGGAGTGGGAACTTTGTCTGACGGCGCGGATAAGCTGAAAGATGCAAGCGGTCAGGTGCAGGAAGGAATCAGCAAGCTGAGTGAAGGTGCAAAGACTTTAAGTGACGGACAGACAAAGTTCTATAAAGAAGGTGTGAAAAAACTGGATGACGGTGTGAACAAAGATCTGAAGAATGTTATTGACCGTTTTAAAGATCTGAAGGCGGAAGATGTTTCCTATGACAGTTTTACACAGCGTTCAGACGATATGGAGGGCAGTGTGAAATTTATTTATGAGACAGAACCTATAGAAATCAGCGACAAAGAATAAAAACGATAGGATCCTGATGAAACTGTGTGGATTGCGGTAAATATCTTGACAATTTCCGGATTTGTAGTATGATAAGAAAAGAGTAGCACTCGTATTAAAAGAGTGCTAATAAATACAGAAAGAAGGAAATAAACATGGCATTAAAACCAGTTGCAGACAGAGTAATCGTGAAATATTTTGAGACAGAGGATAAGACAGCATCCGGTATTGTTCTTCCGGACAGCTCCAAAGAGAAGACACAGCAGGCAGAAGTTATTGCTGTTGGTTCCGGTAAGATCGTAGACGGGAAAGAAGTTCCGATACAGGTAAAACCCGGCGACCGTGTAATCTACGGAAAATACACAGGAACTGAGATCAAATACGAAGGTGAGAAATATCTGGTCATCAATGCCGATGATATTATTGCCATTGTAAAAGACTGATGAAGAATTTTTACCGTAATTTTCTGAAATTATGCTCCATGCTGGTTTTGCAGAATGTAGTAACTTTAAGTGTCAACCTTGCTGACAACATTATGCTTGGTGCATTCAGCGAGACTGCATTATCCGGAGTAACCACTGTAAATCAGGTACAGTTCGTCTTTCAGCAGCTGCTCATGGCGCTGGGAGACGGACTTGTCATATTCGGAAGCCAGTACTGGGGAAAGAAAGAGACAGAACCGGTGAGAAAGATCAATGCCTGGGCCATGCGCACAGGCATTTTTATTGCTCTCATCCTGTTTCTTCTGGCAAGCTTTTTTCCACGTCAGCTGCTGGGGCTTTTTACAACAGACCAGACAATTATTGAAGCCGGACTTTCCTATCTTGCGATTATCCGTTTTACCTATTTTTTCTTTGCGGTGACACAGATTCTGCTGGCTACGCTGCGCTGTGTGGAAATCGCGGGGATTGCTTTCGGGCTTTCTGTCATGACCCTGATAATTAACTGCAGCATCGGTCACCATGGGAAAAACGATAGGTTCCGGAGATCTGAAGCTTGCAAAACTCTATTCCAAGAAACTTCAGAAACTTTTTGTATTCATGGGAATTATCTGCGGCGTGCTGCTTTTCTTTATCCGTATTCCGGTCTTAAGCCTTTACCAGCTTTCTCCGGAAACCAGAGAAATGGCGAATACATTTCTTATTATCTTAAGCGTGGTGATGTTGGGAATGTCTTATCAGATGCCTACCAATGGAGGCATTATTCGGGGAAGTGGCAGTATTGCCTATTCCATGAAGGTGGATCTGATCAGTACCTGGGCGATTGTGATCCCATTATCTATGTTTATGGCATTTGTGGTCAAAGCATCACCGGCCATTGTGGTGTGCTGCCTTAACGCAGATCAGATTTTTAAGTGTGTACCCGCATTTCTGAAATGCAATTACGGGCACTGGATCAAAACCATGACAAATATTTCTTGACGCCTGTCTTGCCTGTAGGTAGAATAAAAGATAAGGTTTTATGTGCGAAAGGGAAATTCCGGATAGAATTTCAGGATAAGCTTGACAAAAATATGAGGATATAGTACCATCGTACATATATCATAGTAACTCAGTGGGAAAACGGGAATACCCGCTGAGCCAGAGGAGGAACAAAGAGATGAGAAAAAAAGTACTGGCAGCGCTTCTGGCAGCTGCAGTAGCAGGAACGACTGTTATGGCAGGAACAGCAGTATTTGCGGCAGAGAACACCGAAGGAGCCAAGGCTGCCGGCGGTAATATTACAATTGCAGAAACCACAGATCCTCAGAATATCAATCCACTGTATGTTGTGGATCAGACAAGTTTTGATATGATGCAGGCACTGTACAGCCCGTTTTTTGAGATCGTGAACGGAGAGATGTATTACGGAAACGGACTTTGTGAGAGCGTGACAGCCAATGAGGATGCCAGCGAGTTTACTCTGAAGCTGAAGGACGGACTGAAATGGCATGACGGTGAGCCGCTTACTGCTGATGATGTGGTATTTACCATGCAGGTTCTGGTAGATGAGAAACAGAATGTGCCATATTCTTCTTACGGATATGTGAATGATAAGGCAGTAGAGGCAGAAAAAATTGATGATCTTACTGTAAAACTTTCCCTTGGATCTTCTTCCGCAGGATTTCTTGGCGGTTTAAGCCAGGTTTACTGTATTCCGAAACACATTTATGAAGGTGTGGAAAATATCGGAGAGAGCGATCTGAACAATGAGCCGGTAGGAAACGGACCGTTTAAGTTCGAGGAGTACAAATCCGGTGAGTACCTTAAAGTAACAAAATTCGATGATTATTATGAGGATGTAAATCTGGATTCCATCACTTTCAAGATCGTTAAAGATTCCAGTTCTGCCAATGCGGCACTTGCAAGTGGTGATCTGGATGCACGTCTGATCAGCGCTGATGATTACGATACAGTCAGCGCATACGACAACGTAAATATCAATACTTACAATTCCGGACGTGTCAATGCCATGTTCATGAATGAGCTGAATGAAGATCTTCAGGATGTAAAAGTACGCCAGGCAATAGCATACGCACTGAATAAAGAGGAATTCTGTCAGTTTGCATTCATTTCCGAAGATTATGCAGAGCCGGCGGATTCCCTGTTTACACCGGATACTCTTTATTATGCAAAACCGGACAATACCTATGACAATGATCCGGCCAAGGCACAGCAGCTTCTTTCAGAAGCAGGAAAGACAGCGCTTTCTCTGAATCTGATGTATATCTCTACAGACAAGACCATGGAGAGTGAGGCTCTGTATGTACAGTCTGCACTTGCAAATGTAGGAATTACTGTAAATCTTGTTCCGACTGATGAATCAACATTCAAGAATAAGACCAAAGATCCGGAATGTACAGATTATGATCTGGTATTAAGCTTTTATACCTTAGGTGAGGAACCAAGCCTTTATGCAGATATGTGTTCTTCTGACAGCCGTTCCAACTACTCCAAGATCAAGGATACGGATCTGGATGCACTGTGGGAAAAAGGAAACAGTACAGCAGATGAGACAGAGCGCAGTGACATATATAAAGAAATTCAGAATACCATCAACGATAATATGTATATTTATCCGATCGCGTATTCCAATGGATTCTATGCGGTAAATAAGGATTTTGGCGGATTTGATGAATGTCTGTTAAAGACGATTTACTATGATTATTCCAAGATCTACACACTGGAGAAATAAAACATAAATTTATAAAAGATAATCACAGAAAGGAAGAGGCTGACGCGTTTTTCGCGCCAGCCGATTTCCTGTTTTCAGGGAAAATAAAGGAGGTACATTTTGAAGAAAATCGCAAACCGTCTGGTGCAGTGTATTCTGACACTGTTTATTGTCTCTGTTCTCTGTTTTGCACTGACAAAAGCAGCTCCCGGAGATCCGGTCCTGACTTATGTGGAGCCGAATATGAGTGAAGAATACATTCAGAACTTAAGAGAAAGCCTGGGTCTTACCAAGCCTCTTTATGAACAGTATTTCCTGTGGCTGGGAAGGATTTTTCACGGAAATTTCGGGAATTCTCTGATGAATAACCGTCCGGTACTGACACAGATGCTGGAACGTCTTCCGGCGACAGTGATCCTTATGGGAACCAGTATGCTGCTGGGATTTCTTATTGCTATTGTGCTGGGACTGTATTCCGGCAAAAATAAAAACGGAATTCTGGATAAAATCACCAGCCTTTTCTGCTATGTGGGAATTTCCATCCCTACTTTCTGGTTCGGTATCATGCTGATCTACCTGTTCAGCGTGCATCTTCATATTCTTCCAAGTATTGGCATGCACTCAGACGGAGACCGCTCTTTTGGAGATCTGGTGCTTCACATGGTGATGCCCTGTGCGGTGCTGACTTTTGCCAATGCATCCCAGTATATCCGGTATCTGAGAAGCAGTACCATTACGGAGATGTCCTCAGATTATGTTATGGTGCAGAAAGCCTATGGAATGAAAGAGTCCGGGATTCTGTTCCGCCATGTACTGAAAAATGCCATGCTTCCCATGATCACAGTTCTTGGAATGAGTCTGCAGTCACTGGTTTCCGGAGCCATTATTACAGAGCAGGTTTTTGCATGGCCGGGAATCGGACAGCTGGCGGTTACTGCCGTTATGCAGTATGACTATCCCCTGATCATGGGCATTACCATGTTTACAGCACTTCTTGTGGTGCTCGGAAATCTTTTGGCAGATGTTCTGTACGCTGTCTTTGATCCGAGAATCCGCAAGGCCGGATGTTAGGAGGTGAAGGGTCATGAGAGAAAATATCTGGAAAAACATTAAACTTGGTTTTAAGACAAATAAATTGGCAGTTGCAGGAGCAGTGGCTATCTTTCTTCTGGCACTGATCTCTATTTTTGCCTTTCTGTATCCGGTGGACCCCAATGCCATCAGCGCTACAGAGAGACTGAACGCCCCTTCTATGTCACATCTCTTTGGAACCGACGATATGGGAAGGGATTATTTGGCACGTTGTATTTATGGCGGAAGAGCTTCTCTTCTGGTTGGATTTCTGTCCATGATCCTTTCTACAGCCCTTGGAGTGATTGTGGGCTCCATCAGTGGATTTGTAGGAGGAACCGTGGATGCGGTACTGATGCGTCTGGTAGATGCACTGATGAGCCTTCCTACATTCCTGATCATGATCGTTATGAACGCTTTTCTGAAACCGGGTTTACAGAATATTGTCCTGATCATTGGATTTCTGACCTGGATGAACATTGCCAGGATCGTCCGTGGTGAGACGATTTCCCTGAATGAGAGAGAATATGTTATCTATGCAAAGATTTCCGGACAGAAAAAGTTTTCCACAATTGTGCATCATATTCTTCCGAATATCATGCCGACCATTATTGTTGCCGCAACTATGAATATTGCAAACGCGATCCTGATGGAGTCCGCACTGAGCTTTTTCGGCCTGGGCATCCAGCCGCCTACAGCTTCCTGGGGAAGCATGCTCAGCAATGCACAGCGTTATATCCAGCAGGCTCCGTACCTTGCCATCTTTCCGGGTATTCTGATCCTGATCACGGTTATCAGTTTCAACTATCTGGGAGAAGTGTTGAGAAAAGTATTTGAGCCCAAGTAAGGAGGACATGCACAAATGGAAAAATTACTGGAAGTAAAAGATCTGAAAGTGTCTTTCTTTACGGATCTTGGAGAAACACAGGCAGTAAAAGATGCCGGGTTTGCCATTGAAGAGGGAGATTTTTTCGGAATTGTAGGTGAATCCGGAAGTGGAAAAAGTGTAACAACGAAATCCATTCTCCGTCTTGGCCCGTCCAACTGCAGGATTATGGGAGGAGAAATCCTTTTTCAGGGTGAGGATATTCTGAAAAAAAGTGAGGCAGAGCTCCGGGAAATCCGTGGTGGTGAGATTGCCATGATTTTTCAGGATTCTCTTTCTGCACTGAATCCGGTCTATACCGTAGGAAACAAGATGGTGGAGCTGATCCGCCGCCATACTTCCATGACAAAAAAAGAGGCAAAGGCCCGGGTGCTTGAGCTGCTGACGGCAGTAGGGATCACAGATCCGGAAAAAGCCATGCGTAGTTATCCCCATGAGCTTTCCGGTGGTATGCGCCAGCGTGTAATGATCGCCATGGCCATGAGCAGCAATCCGAAAGTTCTTATTGCTGATGAGCCTACGACAGCTCTGGATGTAACCATTCAGGCACAGATCCTTCATCTTCTTCTGGAACTTCAGAAAAAAAACAATATGAGTATCATTCTGATCACTCATGATCTGGGTGTTGTGGCGCAGACATGTAAGCGGGTGGCTGTTATGTGCGGTGGTTACGTGGTAGAGGAGGGAACCGTAGAGGAGATTTTTCTTAATCCGGATCACCCGTATACCCAGGCACTGATCGCAAGTATGCCACGTGTGGGAGGAACCTTTGAACAGTTTCTGGAAAGAGATCTTTCTGACGGAAGCGGAAATTTATGTCCGTTTCTGAACCGCTGCAAGTATGCGGATAAAACCTGCGAGGCCTGTCTTCCGAAATATTATGAATCTTCGGAAAATCATAAGATTCTCTGTCACAGAAGGGAGGAGGAAAAATGAGTAATTCTTTAATTGAAGTAAAAGATCTGAAAGTATATTTTAAACAGAAATCTCCGAAACTTCTGTCTTTCAAGCCGGGTATCCTGAAAGCTGTAGATCAGGTGAGCTTTTCCATTGAAAAGGGAAAAACTTTCGGGCTGGTAGGAGAGTCCGGAAGTGGAAAGTCTACCATTGGAAAAGCGATCCTCCGCTATCATAAGCCAACAGGCGGGGAGATCTTTTACGGAGAAGCGGAAATTGGAGCTATGGGAGAAAAAGAGCTTCTTCCATACCGCAAAAAAATGCAGTCTGTTTTTCAGGACCCGTATTCATCCCTAGATCCAAGCCATACCGTGCAGGATATTATCTGCGAGCCTATGGAAATCCATAAACTGTATACTCCAAAAGAGCGGAAAGAACGTGCAAAAGAACTGATCCGGGTTGTTGGCCTTAAAGAGCAGGATCTTCTGAAATATCCTCATGAGTTTTCTGGTGGACAGAGACAGAGAATTTCCATTGCCAGGGCACTTTCCGTACAGCCGGAGTTTGTGGTCTGCGATGAGCCCATTTCCGCACTGGACGTTTCTCTCCAGGCGCAGATCGTTCAGATGCTTCAGGATCTTCAGGAAAAATACGGACTTACTTACCTGTTTATCAGCCATCAGCTGCAGGTGGTACAGAAAATCTGCGATGAGATCGGAGTTCTATATCTGGGAAATCTTATGGAAATCGCAGACGCGGATAAGCTCTATTCCAATCCGCTGCATCCTTATACAAAAATGCTGATCTCTTCCATTCCGGTACCGGACCCGAGAGTAAAAACACTGGACCAGATCGTGACAGATACCGGCGTACAGTCCCGCTCCATTGGTGGATGCCGGTTCCATAACCGCTGCCCGTGGTGTGAAGAGCGATGCAGACAGGAAGTTCCACTGCTTCGGGAAGCAGAGTCAGGACATCTGGTGGCCTGCCATAAATACTGATATCAGGAATTTCGGACAATATGAGAAGGGAAAAGAAAAAGGTGGAAAAAAATATATATGATAATTATCTGGCCATTCTGAGGGAAGAAATGGTTCCTGCTATGGGCTGCACGGAGCCGATTGCTCTGGCTTACGGTGCGGCAAGGGCAAGAGAAGTTCTTGGAAGAGAACCGGAGCATATTGTGGCAAAATGCTCCGGAAATATTATAAAGAATGTGCGCTGTGTCATCATTCCAAACTCCGGAGGATTAAAGGGGATTCCCGCAGGAGTGGTTCTTGGTGCGGTGGCAGGCGATGCATCGCTTGATATGGAGGTTCTCTCAAAAGTAACAGACGAGGGAAGAAAACGTTGCCGGGAACTTCTGGATGCGGATATCTGTAAAGTGGAACTTCTGGACACCCCGGTTGTACTTCATATTGTAATTGAAATGTGTGCAGGAGAAGATACTGTCTGTCTGGAGATCAAATACGATCACATTAATGTGACCAGAATTGAAAAAAACGGAGAAATCCTGCTGGATGCAGATCAGGCACTGGAAGAAAAAGAAGCGGCAGACCGCAGTCTTTTAAATCTGGAGGATATCCGGGAGTTTGCAGATACCGTAGAACTTTCTGATGTAAAAAATCTTCTGGATACCCAGATCAAAAGCAACATGGCCATTGCCCATGAGGGAATGACCGGAAAATACGGACTTGGGATCGGACGTGTGATCCGTGAAAATTATTCCCATGATATGCT
>UMJD01000516.1_pt1 | contig 9059 bp, 9 predicted proteins | sample 1965951 | NCBI WGS metagenome assembly UMJD01 (sample SAMEA4836142, study PRJEB28245) | human gut metagenome | biome: gut microbiome; material: fecal sample | place: Denmark | collected 2008 | reverse complement strand
CATTGGCATTTGCCTGATGGCAGCGGTATATCAGATCATAGAAGGCATAATCACGACCGTGCTCGCAAAGCAGTATCGGTCGTCTTTTGCATGTAAAAATGGTATTACGAATGCGTTTTTATGCTCTTTTTACCGGGTGGCGACACTGGGGAGCGGTTCCGGTGTCGCGGCGATCATTTATCTGGGGGAGCAGGGAATCGAATACGGCGGTGGATTTGGGCTGTATATGATACAGTATGCACTCCATAAAATGAGCATAGCGTTGTTTTCCGCGATTCTTTTTGTGATGAACTGGGAATTTATGAAAAGCTGGTTTGGAGATTACGCGGGACTTTTAGCAGGCGGATATGCGGTCACATTTGTGATCACCATCGGTCTGTTCCTGTTCTGCTGTTCAAAGAAATTCCACCGGCTGATCTTCCGGCTGCTGGATATCGTAAATCAAAAATTCCACGGAAGATTTGAAATAATGGAAGCGGAGATCAAAAGACAGTGCATGATGCTTGAGGATGCCTCGAAGCATTTACTGAAAAATAAAAAAGCAACCACAGGCGTGATCTTTCTTTGTCTGTTGAAATGCTGTTTCTGGTATGGAATCCCGTATCTTCTTTTTAAAGGCGTCCAGTTTCAGGGAAATCCGGCATTGACTCTGTCGCAGGTGCTTGCGATCACTTCGTTGTCTGTCATGCTTGCTGCGGTTATTCCGTCTCCGGCCGGGATCGGTTCCACGGAATTTGTATTTACAACACTTTTTGCAGGAATCGTCGGCACTGGTATTGCCGGATCTGCGTCGCTTTTATACCGGTTTGGCACATTTGTATTTCCATTTCTGGTGGGGGCTGTTGTTGTGCTGGTAAGGCATTTCAAAAGAAAAAAATTATCTTCAGGAAGCATATGAAAAGATTAGTTGTAATCTCAAAGTAAATATAGTAATATGAATAAAGGCACAAAACAGATAGTATACTGTATTTAAAACTGAATGAGGGAGGAGTTTTATATGCCAGGAGTAATTGTAGCACTGATTATTTTAATTATCGTAGCACTGCTGATCGCAGTATCCTGTGTTAAGATCGTTCCACAGGCGACTGCATGCGTGGTAGAACGTCTGGGAGGTTATCTCGCAACATGGTCTGTAGGTATTCATTTCAAAGCACCGTTTATCGACCGTGTGGCAAAGAGAGTTGTATTAAAAGAGCAGGTGGTGGATTTCCCGCCACAGCCGGTTATCACAAAAGATAACGTAACGATGCAGATTGATACCGTTGTATATTTCCAGATCACAGATCCGAAACTTTATGCATATGGTGTGGAGAACCCGATCATGGCGATCGAGAACCTGACTGCAACCACACTGCGTAACATCATCGGTGATCTTGAACTCGATGAGACACTGACATCCAGAGAGACGATCAATACCAAGATGAGATCTTCTTTGGACGTTGCAACCGATCCTTGGGGAATCAAAGTCAACCGTGTTGAGTTAAAGAACATCATCCCGCCTGCAGCAATCCAGGATGCGATGGAGAAACAGATGAAGGCAGAGCGTGAGCGCCGTGAAGCAATTCTTCGTGCGGAAGGTGAGAAAAAGTCAACCGTCCTTGTTGCAGAAGGTAAGAAAGAATCAGCAATTCTTGATGCGGAGGCTGAAAAACAGGCAGCGATCTTACGCGCAGAGGCAAAGAAAGAGGCAACGATCCGCGAGGCAGAAGGTCAGGCAGAAGCTATTTTAAAGATCCAGCAGGCAAATGCAGACGGACTTCGCATGATCAAAGAAGCTGCACCGGATCAGAATGTGATCCAGTTAAAGAGCTTAGAGGCATTTGCAAAAGCAGCAGACGGAAAAGCAACCAAGATCATTATTCCGTCCGAGATCCAGGGAATCGCAGGTCTTGCAAAATCTGTTACGGAAATTGCAGCAGATCATAAATAAAATCAGAAAAATTTATCAGAACGGATGGTGCGCGTGGTGTACCATCCGTTGTGGCATAAAAAGAAAATATATGCAGCCATGCAAAAGGAGAGAAAAGACATGAATTTAAAAGGACGTAATTTTTTAAAATTAATGGATTTTACACCGGAAGAGATTACATACATGATTGACCTTGCGGCAGATCTGAAAGCAAAGAAAAAACAGGGCATCCCGCATGACAGCCTGACCGGAAAAAATATTGCACTTATCTTTGAAAAGACAAGCACCAGAACACGCTGCTCTTTTGAGGTGGCAGCACATGATCTCGGCATGCATGTTACTTACCTTGACCCGTCAGGTTCCCAGATCGGCAAAAAAGAGAGCATCCCGGATACCGCCCGCGTGTTAGGACGCATGTTTGATGGTATTGAATACCGTGGATATGGACAGGATATCGTCGAGGAGCTTGCAAAATATGCAGGCGTACCGGTATGGAACGGCCTGACCAACGAGTTTCATCCGACACAGATGCTTGCAGATATGCTGACGATCCGTGAGCACCTTGGCAGATTAAAAGGTGTGAGACTGGTTTACATGGGCGACGCACGTTATAATATGGGTAATTCCCTGATGGTGACCTGTGCAAAACTCGGTATGGATTTTGTTGCATGTACGAGTAAAAAATACTTCCCGGATGCAAAACTGGTAGAGTATTGCGAAGGTGTTGCAAAAGAAACGGGCGCTTCTATTACCCTGACAGAGGATGTTAAAGAAGGAACAAAAGATGCAGATGTTATTTATACGGATGTCTGGGTATCCATGGGTGAGCCGGATGAGATCTGGGAGGAGCGTCTCCACGATCTGATGCCATATCAGGTAAATAAAGAAGCTATGGCAAATGCAAAAGAGGGTGCCATTTTCATGCACTGTCTGCCGGCATTCCACGACTTAAAGACCAGGATCGGCAAGGAAGTTTATGAGAAATTCGGTTACAGTGAGTTGGAAGTAACGGATGAAGTATTTGAGAGCAGACAGTCTGTCGTATTTGACGAGGCGGAAAATCGTATGCATACGATCAAGGCAGTGATGCTTGCAACACTTGGTGGAGAACAGTGTGAAAAATAAGTGTATCAGACAAAAATGGAGGACACTAGATGAGGACGCAGCTACTAGCGGCATTAAAGGAAGCTGATGATTATATTTCCGGACAGGAACTGTGTGAGCGTTTCGGCGTATCGCGCACTGCAATCTGGAAAGCGGTAAAACAGTTAAAAGAAGCGGGATATGTGATCGAGGCGGTGCAGAATAAAGGATACAAGATCGTGTCGACACCGGATTGTCTGAATAAGGCAGAATTGGAAAGCATCCGGAAAACAAAATGGGCAGGACGTGAGATCTTTTATTTTGATACGATAGATTCTACCAATACAAAAGCAAAACAGCTTGCAGAGGAAGGTCATCCGACCGGTACACTGGTCGTTGCGGAGAAGCAGGAAGCCGGACGCGGCCGCCGTGGAAGAGGATTTGAATCACCGGCGGGTGTCGGGATATTTATGACTCTGGTGCTCAAACCGGATTTTGCACCGGATCGCGCTTCTATGTTGACGCTCATAGCAGCGCTTGCAGTATCGAAAGCCATCTCGGAGAAAACCGGACAGGAAGCAGGGATCAAATGGCCGAACGATATTGTGATGAACGGCAAAAAAGTTTGTGGAATTTTAACCGAGATGAGTGCACAGTTAGACTATATCAATCATGTTGTCATCGGTATTGGTATTAATGTCCAGAATGAATCATTTCCAAAAGAGATTGAACAGGTGGCGACCTCGATTCTGATGGAGACCGGACAGCATGTGAACCGTGCAGAGCTGATCGAAGCAGTATTAGAGCAGTTTGAACGTTATTATGGGATATTTTTAGAGACAGAAGACTTAAGTGGTCTGGTCAAGGAATATGATGCACACCTGATCAATATGCATAAGCAGGTCAGGGTGTTAGATCCCAAAGAGCCTTATGAGGCAAAAGCAATGGGAATTACGCCGCATGGAGAGCTGATAGTGGATACATGGGAAGGCAGAAAACTGGTATCCTCGGGCGAAGTTTCCGTGAGAGGAGTATATGGATATGTCTGAGAGAGAAGAAGTAGTGCTCTGCGGAGCGAGCGCTTACAATAAAAAATTTTATCTGAATCAGGATTTTAAGGGACTGCCGGACTCGATCAAAGATGAATTAAAGATTATGTGTGTCCTTTTTACGGAGGATATCGGTGGTATTTTTCAGGTTGTATTTGATGAGGAAGGCAATTTAGAGTTCCGTACTTCCAGTGATGAGAACGATCTTTTATATGATGAGATCGGCTGTGGATTAAAAATACGTGAGCTGCAGCGCACAAAAGAAGAACTGCTTCGCGCTTTAGAGATGTATTATAAAGTGTTATATATTGGTGTGGACGAATCAGAAATGTAAAGAAAAAGGTAGGAAAATACGATGGTAATCACGATTGACGTAGGAAATACAAATATCACTGTAGGAGTATTCCGTGGGGATGAGGTAATGGCAACTTTTCGTATCACGACGAAGATGCCGCGTACTTCGGACGAGTATGGAATGCTGCTGTCAAACCTGTTAGAGCAGAACAACATCAGACACGATGATATTGAGGATGCGATCATAGCATCTGTTGTTCCGAATGTGATGCATTCCTTAGAGGGTGCGATCATCAAATATTTTGGCATCAATCCGATCATTGTGGAACCGGGTACAAAAACGGGAATCCGTGTGGTAACAGAGAATCCGCGCCAGATCGGCGCAGACCGTATCGTAGATGCAGCGGCAGCGTATGAACTGTATGGCGGACCGGTACTGGTACTTGATTTTGGTACTGCCACAACTTATGATCTGGTCGATAAAAACGGTGCATTTGTTTCCGGTGTGACTGCACCTGGAATCCGTATTTCTGCAAAGGCACTGTGGGAAGATGCGGCGAAACTGCCGGAGATCGAAATTCGCAAACCGGAGAGCATTCTGGCGAAAGAGACGATCTCAAGCATGCAGGCTGGTCTTGTATATGGACAGATCGGACAGACGGAATATATCGTGAAACATATGATCGAAGAGGCTGACATGGGACCGGTCAAGGTTGTTGCAACCGGTGGATTGGGACGTATCATTGCAAATGAGACAGATGTGATCGATGTGTATGATCCGAACCTGACATTGAAGGGAATGAACCTTATTTATAAGAAGCAGAACCGTAAATCAGGTAAGATTAAGAAATAAGAGATATCTGACCGGGAGATTCAGGATGCCCGGATCGGGTATAAGAGAGCGAATTATTTAGGAAATGGTGGCATGGGAGAAATCAGACGACTTCAGATTGGAAATGTAACGTTAGAAAATAACCTGATATTAGCACCGATGGCAGGCGTGACAGACCTGCCATTTCGTTTGCTTTGCAAGGAACAGGGAGCGGGACTGCTGTGCATGGAGATGGTCAGCGCAAAGGCGATCCTTTATAAAAACAGAAATACAGAAGAACTTTTGACGATCGACAAACGCAAGAATCCGGTGTCGCTGCAGCTGTTTGGCTCTGACCCGGATATCATGAGTGAGATTGCAAAACAGATCGAGGACAGACCATTTGACATTTTAGACATCAACATGGGCTGCCCGGTGCCGAAAGTGGTCAACAACGGCGACGGTTCTGCGCTTATGAAAAATCCAAAGCTCGCCGGGGAGATCATTGAAAAGACTGCCCGTGCAATCAAAAAGCCGGTTACGGTCAAGATCCGCAAAGGATTTGACGAGGAACATGTCAATGCGGTTGAGATGGCTCACATTGCGCAGGAATCCGGTGCTGCGGCAGTGGCAGTCCACGGCAGGACAAGGTCACAATTTTATTCGGGAAAGGCTGACTGGGATATCATAAGACAGGTAAAAGAGGCAGTTTCCATCCCCGTGATCGGAAATGGTGATATTTTAACGGCGGCGGACGTGATCGCAATGCAGAAACAGACCGGCTGTGACGGCTTTATGATCGCACGCGGTGCGGAGGGAAATCCGTGGATCTTTGCGCAGATCCTTCATTATTTTAAGACGGGGGAAGAACTCCCGAAACCGACTTTTGAGGAAGTGACACAGATGCTCCTTCGGCATGCCCGTATGCAGCTTGAATTTAAAGGCGAATATACCGGTATCCGTGAGATCAGGAAACATGCCGCCTGGTATACAGCCGGCTACCGTAACTCTTCTAAGCTGCGGGGCAGGATCAACGAGGTGGAGACATATGAGCAGCTTGAGGCATTGTTTCAGGAGGTCTGCGGTTTTATGGCATGATCCGAGTGCCAAAAGGCGATTCGCGACTTAGCGACTGGCAGAAAAATTCAATCCGGTAAAGTTAAAATGAAGGAAACAAAAAAGACATAAGTAAAATTCCGGAAAAAGTACTGAATCAGAAAATGCTGTCATAAAGATGGAAAAAGGAATATGACGGAGAAGCGCGATGTATTTTTCCAATGAATTTTTATATGATTTTAAACCAGTGTACGAAGGCATTCTTGCGGCAAAAAGTGTGAAGCCGGAGTGCGCGATTGTCGAGGTGATCGATGAGGAACCGGATGGAGCAGGGATGTTTGAGCCGGCAGGGACGCTCGATGTGCTGGAGCAGATCGGGGATGAGCTTAATGCGCTTACAATTTATACAGACCGGCCTGCATATTTTCATGAGTTTGCAGAGACAATGTATGAGAAGACCGGACTGGTTTCACTTATCGTATCGAAAAAGCGTCTTGGATTAGCAAAGAATAAGGAAAAAAACAGCAGTATTTTTCTGCTTGATTTTGAATGGAACAGTGCTCTGTATGAAAAACAGATCGCGTTGGGAAAACATTATATTCCAATCCATAAAAAAACCTGGCGGACAGCTGAAAATCTTGACATAGCAGTGCCTATCGGTTATAATACTGTGATTGTTAAGAGACCAAAAAAGAAAACGGGGGCGCCGTGGCAGGACAGATTTGAGAAGGCTTTTTATCGTTCATAGCGTCTGGTGCAAAGTATTGTGCCGCCGTATACATGAACCGAACAATAATTATTATAAAGAAGGGTAAGTGCAATGGACAAGAAAAACATTCTGACTTATGAAGGACTCAAGAAACTGGAAGATGAATTAGAGAACTTAAAAGTTGTAAGAAGAAAAGAAGTTTCACAGAAGATCAAAGAGGCAAGAGAGCAGGGAGATTTATCTGAGAACGCTGAGTACGACGCTGCAAAGGACGAGCAGAGAGACATCGAAGCACGTATCGAAGAACTTGAGAAAATTTTAAAGAACGCAGAGGTGGTTGTAGAGGAAGAGGCTGACTTAGATAAAGTAAGCATTGGATGCAGCGTAAAGATCCTTGACTGCGAATTTGAGGAAGAATTAGAATATAAGATCGTTGGTTCTACCGAGGCAAACAGCTTAAAGGGTAAGATTTCTAACGAGTCACCGGTTGGTAAGGCACTGCTTGGCAAAAAGGTAGGTGATACCGTTACTGTTGAGACACCGGCAGGTGAGTTTTCATACAAAGTGCTTTCAATTCACAGAGCAAACTAAGAGATATAACGCAAGGGCAGACCGTCTGTCCGTGGAATAAAACAAGTGGAGGATAAACATGGCAGAGCAGAACAATAACCAGCAGGATTTAAATCAGCTGCTTCAGGTACGTTATGACAAGCTGCATGAACTGCAGGAAAACGGAAAAGATCCGTTTGTCATCACAAAATATGATGTGACAAGTCACTCAACCGATATCATTGACAATTTTGAAACAATGGAGGGCAAGCAGGTATCGATTGCCGGCCGTATGATGTTCAAACGTGTGATGGGAAAAGCATCATTCTGCAATATTCAGGACTTAAAAGGACGTATCCAGGTATACGTTGCAAGAGACAATATTGGTGAGGAGATCTACAAAGATTTCAAGAAATCCGATATCGGTGATATCTGGGGCGTAAAAGGATACGCTTTTCGTACCAAAACAGGTGAGATCTCTATCCATGCTGAGGAGATGACACTGCTGTCAAAATCATTACAGATCCTTCCGGAGAAGTTCCACGGACTGACTGATACAGATATGCGTTACCGTCAGAGATATATCGACCTGATCATGAATCAGGAGAGCAAGGAAGTATTCATCAAACGTTCCAAGATCTTAAAAGAGATCCGTAACTTCTTAGCTGACCGTGATTTCATGGAAGTTGAGACTCCGATGCTTGTATCTAATGCAGGCGGAGCAGCAGCAAGACCGTTTGAGACACATTATAATGCCTTAAATGAGGATGTAAAACTGCGTATCTCTTTGGAGTTATACTTAAAGAGACTGATCGTCGGCGGACTTGAGCGTGTATACGAGATCGGCCGTGTATTCCGTAATGAGGGTGTTGATACCCGTCATAACCCGGAATTCACGCTGATGGAGCTGTATCAGGCATACACAGACTATGAGGGAATGATGGAACTGACAGAGTCCATGTTCCGTTATCTTGCAGAGAAAGTCTGCGGAAGCACAAAGATCAGCTACAATGGCATCGAGATCGACCTTGGCAAGCCATTTACACGCATGACCATGAACGATGCGATTAAAAAATATACCGGAATCGACTTTGATACCGTAGCAGATGATGCAGCAGCAAAGAAACTTGCTGAGGAGCATCACATTGCATACGAGGAACGCCACAAGAAAGGTGATATCATCAACCTCTTCTTCGAGGAGTTCTGTGAGAAAGAACTGATCCAGCCGACCTTTATCATGGATCATCCGATTGAGATTTCTCCGCTTACCAAGAAGAAACCGAGCGATCCTACAAAGGTAGAGCGTTTCGAGCTTTTCATCAATACATGGGAAATGTGTAATGCATATTCTGAGCTTAACGATCCGGTCGACCAGCGTGAGCGTTTTGCAGCACAGGATGCAAATGCTGCAGCCGGTGATGATGAGGCAGAGCATACAGACGAAGATTTCTTAAATGCATTAGAGATCGGTATGCCGCCAACAGGTGGTATCGGATACGGAATCGACCGTCTTGTGATGCTGCTTACAGACAGCGCAGCAATCCGTGACGTATTACTCTTCCCGACAATGAAGAGCTTGGATAAATAAACCTAGTGTTT
>UMJD01018644.1_pt1 | contig 9089 bp, 7 predicted proteins | sample 1965951 | NCBI WGS metagenome assembly UMJD01 (sample SAMEA4836142, study PRJEB28245) | human gut metagenome | biome: gut microbiome; material: fecal sample | place: Denmark | collected 2008 | reverse complement strand
TAATAACATAATAACATAATAACAAAATAACGTTTAGGTTTTGCAACCGCAACACGGGGCCAATCGCCTGCAGATGATCGGTCGCCTTGCGAATTGGTAGAAATCATGAGAGAGAAAGAAAGACAAAAGGTTGTTTGTGTCGCAATGACATAAACAACCTTTTGAGTTTTAGAACGCTTATAAGACGTTTTTAGAACGCTTGCAAGACGCTTATAGGACGCTTATAAGACGCTTATAGGACGCTTATAAGACGCTTATAGGACACTTACAAGGCACTTATAGACCACTTATAGGACCACTTATAGAACGCTTATAGGACGGGGCTGCGTGCGTCGTGAGCCCCCGTCACTTGAGTTTCTTCAGGAAACTGTCGGCCTGGGTGTTGCCCATTGCCTTGGCCTTCTCGATATTGGCTATGCCGTCGGCCTTTTGGTCGAGTTGCGTTTGCGCAATGCCGAGTATCAGGTAGCCATCAGCGTAGTCGGGATTGATCTTGATGCAGTATTTGGCGGCTTCGGCAGCATCCTGCGGACGGTTGACGCGGAGGTCGAGGCTGCCCGCCTCGGCATGATACTCTACCTCTTCGGGAGCGAGTCGGCAGGCGGTGAGGATGTCGCCCAGGGCCTGTTGGTAGAGTTTGCCCTGGAGTTCGATCTGCTCCCGCTGGTAGTAGAAGTCGGCACCGAGGCGTCCCTGGTTGAAATACTCGTAGCGCAGCAGGTCAACCATCGCCTTGCGGTATTCGCCCATCTTGGCATATTGCAGGCCACGGGCATAGAAATAGGGGGCAGAAGTGGCGGTGTAGGGTGTGTCGCAGACCTCCACGCTCTTCTCCAGAAGGGCGAGCACTTCGGCGTTGTCAGCACCCAGTTGCTCCTTACACTGCGCCATCTCCAGATAGGTCTCGGGCAGTCGTGGCTCCATCCGGGCGAGGCTCTCGAAGAGGGTGAGGGCGTCGGCATAGTGGGCCTGGGCGTAGATAATCTGTGCCATCAGGTGCTGGTAGATAAACTGTGGGTCGGCGGCATTGGCCTGCTGCACCTCGGAGAGCGCCTTGTCGAGGGTCCATGTGGCCGGAGCGTCGCCCTGGATGGACTGCTGGCCGGTCAGCACGAGATAGATCACGTTGGCATAGTTGAAGTGGGCCTCTCCCTTTTTGCTTGCCTGAGCCACCGACTCTTGGAGCATCCGGTCGGCCTCGGCGTTGTCTCCCTTGCCCAGGGCGAGCATGGTCATGGCGTAATAGCCATCGGTGAGATGCGGAAACTTGCGGATGAACTCGCGGATGGTGGCGGCATGGTCGGAGGGCTTCTGGGAATTGGAGAGAAGCAGGGCCACCACGGCCTCGCGCTCGCTCTCGGGCAGGGCAATGCGGAGACGGGCGCGGCGCATCACGGGGTTGTTTTGTGAGAGTCCCGTCACCACGAAGTCGCGCGCATAGGCGGCGTCAGTGGCACTCTGCTGCTTACCCGACTGGGAGAAGAGGCCGATCAGCTCGCCCTTGAGATTGACGACGGCTGCGCCATTGAGTTTCTCGGAGGCTCCGCCGACGTAGAGCTGATAATAGTTGTAGGAGGTGTTGAAGTGGTCGGCGACCTTCACTTTGCCCTTGATGGGGGCGCCCAGTTGCTTGGGAGGCACTACCCAGACTTCTTCGCCGGCAGCGGCCTTGCCCAGGGAAAGGGGCTGCACCTTGGCGGCGGAAACGCTAAACTTCGTCAAATCGTAAATATCATCGGCTCCCAAAAGCGCCTGGAAAGCACAGGCCGCCCCGCTATAGTCCTTCACGCCTATGGAGTCGGTGCCCTCGAAGGGTTTCCAGGCCGAAACGGCCACGCCATCGGATCCAATGAAGACGGCGGGGACTACGTCTCGCTGCATGCCATCGGCGGTGTAGGTGGGGAGGGTCAACGTGCTGTTGACTACATTCTTTACAGCTGCTGGCTGCGCCATGGCCATGGAGGCCCAGAGCAGGAGGCAGCCGATCAAACTATTCTTTCTCATCAGTTTTTGTTCTTTCTTTTTCTTATTTCCTATCTGCGCATTTCGCCCCTCCGCAAGGAGGACAGAGACTGCGGAAGCGTCATCTTCTACGCAATATATTTATATTATGGAACGCGTGAACATATATCTTTAGCGCATCATTAGCGCGTGGACACGAACAATGTTTGAACATCATATTAACGCGTGAGCATCATATTAACGCGTGAGCATCATATTAACGCGTGAGCATCATATCAATGTGTGGACGCGATCAATGTGTGGACAAAAGAGCCCTGGCGTTCTCCAGCGCAGCCTCGGTGACGTTCTCGCCCGAGAGCATCATGGCGATCTCCCCTACCCGCTCGTCGGCCGAGAGTTGCCTCATGTGGCTCTCCGTGCCTTCGGGCGTGTCGGTCTTCTCCACTTTGTAGTGATGGAGACCTCGTGAGGCAATCTGCGGCAGGTGGGTGATGGAGATCACCTGGCGTCCTCCTGCCCCCATCTCTTCCATGATCATGGCCATCTTCTCGGCTATCTTGCCCGAAACGCCGGTGTCGATCTCGTCGAAGATGATGGTGGGCAACTTGATTGTGCCGCTGATCATTGCCTTGAGCGAGAGCATCACGCGCGCGATCTCGCCACCCGAAGCCACTTGGGAGACGGGCTGCAATGGCGTGCCACGGTTGGCGGAGAAGAGGAAGACGACATGGTCGGCGCCACTGGCAGAGAGCGGAGCCGGCTTGACCTCCACCTCGAAGCGCACGTTGGGAATGCCCAGCGGGACGAGGCGCGCGTGCATCTCGGCCTCCACCTTGCGAGCCGAGGCCGTGCGCGATAACGTAAGCTGCTGAGCCTTCTCCCGGCATAGCTTCTCCTGATCGGCCACCTCCTGGCGCAGGAGGGCCAAGTCGCCGTCGGCATTCTCGATAGACTCCAGCTGCTGCTGGATCGAGGCCTGCAACTGAAGGAGCTCGGCCACGGTGCTGACACGATACTTCTGCTGCAAGGAGTAAATCTGATCGAGGCGCGCGATGATGGCATCCTGGCGTGAGGGGTCGAAGTCGATGGACTCCATGTCAGCTGCCACCTCGTGGGCGATATCGTCGAGTTCGATGTGTACGGAGTCGAGGCGGTTGGCGAATTCCTGCGTCTTCGGATAGACGCTGGCGATGGACTGCAACTGCTGTGCGGCCATGCGGACCTGCATCACGGCGCCCCGGTCGTCGCCGGAGAGAAGGTTGTCGGCAGTATAGATGGCTGTCTTGATGTCGCCAGCATGGTTGAGCGTCTCCCCTTCCTGCTCCAGTTGCTCTTGCTCTCCCTCCACCAACTGGGCGGCGGAGAGCTCGTTGTATTGAAACTGGAGGAAATCGCGGTTCTGCTCACTCGCCTCGATCTGCTTCTCAAGACTGCGCAACCGCTGCTCAGCCTCGCGATAGCGGGCGAAAGCCTCGGAGAAGGCTGCCCGATCCAGGCCGTTGTCGGCGATGATATCGACGACGTTCAACTGGAAGTCGTCCTTCTGGAGAAGCAGGTTCTGATGCTGCGAGTGGATATCGATGAGCTGTTCGCCCAACTGGCGCATCAACTGCTGCGAAACGGGCATGTCGTTGATGAAGGAGCGCGACTTGCCCGTGCTGGTCAGTTCGCGGCGGATGATGGTGTCGTCGGGGTCGAAGTCGAGGTCGTTTTCCTCGAAGAATGGCGCAAAGTCGTAGCGGCTGAGGTCGAAATGAGCCTCTATCGTACACTTCACCGTCCGCCCGTCGTCGCCCTGCGGACGCTTGACCAGTTTGCTGTCGGCCCGGTTGCCCAGCAAGAGGCCAATGGCCCCGAGGATAATGGACTTGCCCGCTCCCGTCTCGCCCGTGATGACGGAGAAGCCAGGGTGGAAGTCGATGTCCAGCTGGTCAATCAGCGTGAAATTCTTGATATATAAATGTTTCAGCATTGCTTATGGATAAATCATTGTACGGAGAGAGGCAACCCAAGCAGCCCCACAAGCGGGCTTACTGCTTGATCTTTGCCCATGTCGCATCCTACTGCTTGTTCTTCTTCCATGTCGCATTCTACTGCTTGATCTTCTCCCATGTCGCATTCTGCGACGCGTTGATGGCAAACAAGATCTCATAGACCGACTCCTTCTCCTTCTGCGTGCCTTTGCCCTTATAGATATTGGCCAGTTCGTCCTTCTTGTAGTCCGTCCAGATCTGTGGCAGCAGACTCATCGGCTTGTCCTCGTGAGCCTTCTTGAGATTAGTTTCGAGGGCGGTAGTGACATTGGTGCGGCCTCGCTCCACGTTGTTGGACATCTCGTCGAGCCCCAGCCGATAGTAGTCATACTGCAACTGCCGGAAGGGCTTGAGACCGCCATCGAGGTAGTCGTTGATGATGGCAAAGCGGTTGCGGTCGCTGTCAAAAGCCTTCCAGCCCGTGAAATTGAGGTTCTGCGCGTTGTTGGCCAGGTTCAGGCAGCGCTGGAGCACGTCCTCGCCCCCCATCGGCGAGAAGGAGTCGAGGTCCATGCCGATGATGAGGTAGGCATAGTAGGCCATGAGGGCCGTGAGCTGGTTGTCAACCGTCTCCTCGTTGAACTCGATCTGGTCAAACTGCGCAAACTCGAAGTTGAAGTCGTTGTCCTGGGTGTTGAAGAGCGTCGAACTGTAGGAAGCCCCATAGACGGGACGGTTGGCCTGGATGAGGGCCGAACAGGTGAAGAGGTTGGAGGACTGGTCATACTTCTTCACGGTGATGTTGAAGTTGCAGACGATCCGCTCGTTGCGCTGAAACTGGAGGTTGGTCCATTGCTTCTCGTTGACAAACTGCTCCAGCGTCTGCTGGAGGTTCTCGAAGATGGAGGCGTCCGTACCCTGCACCTGGTTGTGGTTGATGGTGATTTTCGCCTGGAGTTCCTGGGCGTGGACTGGCGTCGGCCTCAGTACGAGGGAGAGGCCGAGGAGGCAGACCGTCGCCAATATGATTCTTTTCATGATCTTTTTCTTATCTGAGGGTTGTCGTGTCGGCGAGAAGCCCCTGGAGCACGTCGATGATGTCGGAGGCCACCTCCTGCTTGCTCTTCTTCGGATAGGACCGGACGCCCTCGCGTGTGACGACGGCTATTTGGTTGTCGTCCGCGTTGAACGTCGTCCCGGGAATGCGCGTGGAGTTGAGCACGACAAAGTCGGCGTTCTTGCGCTCCAACTTGCCGCGTGCGTTGGCCTCCTCGTCGTTGGTTTCGAGGGCAAAGCAGACGAGGCGCTGGCCCGGACGCTTGCGCTGGCCCAAGGTCTTGGCTATGTCGTGGGTCGGACGCAAGCGCAGGACGAGGTCGTCGGCCTCCCGCTTGATTTTGCTCTCCGCCTTCTGTTCCGGCGTGAAGTCGGCCACGGCCGCACTGAGGATGGCAGCGTCTGCTGTGTCAAAGACTGGCAGGCAGGCCTCGTACATCTCCTGCGCGCTCTCGACATTGACCCTTCGGATGGCCGCGTCGCATTGCAGGGCCGTCGGGCCCGCCACCAAGGTGACTTCGGCGCCACGCCTTCTGCACTCCTCGGCGATGGAGAATCCCATCTTGCCGCTGGAGAAATTGCCGATGAAGCGCACGGGGTCGATCCGCTCGTAGGTGGGACCAGCCGTGATCAGAATGCGCTTGCCCGCCAAGGGAAGCATTTTTTCCTTCTGTGCGGCCTCCTGCGTCATTTTCTCCTGGTCCTGTGCCCCCTTCTGCGTCGTTTCCTTCAAAGGATCCGCAAAGAAGCGCTCCAGTTCCTCCACAATCAGATCGGGCTCCTGCATACGGCCCTTGCCCTCCAGGCCTGAGGCCAGGAAACCACTCGTGGGTTCGACAAAGCGATTGCCGTAGCCCTTGAGCGTATTGATGTTAGCCTGTGTGGATGGGTGCTGATACATATCCAAGTCCATGGCAGGGGCGATGAAAACGGGTGCCTTCATCGACAGATAGGTCGTCACAAGCATGTTGTCGGCCACCCCATGAGCCATCTTGCCCAGCGAACTGGCGGTGCAGGGGGCGATCAGCATGGCGTCGGCCCAAAGGCCCAGATCGACATGAGAGTGCCAGGTGCCGTCGCGCTGGGAGAAGAAGTCGCTGATGACCGGATGGCGACTGAGGGCCGAAAGCGTGATGGGCGTGATAAACTCCTTGCCAGCAGGCGTGATGACCACTTGCACCTCCGCCCCTCTCTTGACGAGGGCACGGATGATGAGGCACGACTTGTAGGCGGCGATGCTGCCCGTGATGCCCAGGACGATATGCTTACCCGACAGGGGCGATGGGCCCGCGGCAGGATGGGTCGGGGATGGATGTTGAGGATTTGCCAATTTTGAGCAGGTATGTTTAGATTGAACTTCTATTGAACCTTATACAGAACCTTGTGTTGAGCCTTGATACAGAACCTTGTGTTGAACCTTCAGCTGAGACAGACAGGACGAAGTGGTTGACACGCAGCCACTTCCACCCTATTCGCTCTACTTGTTTTTGTAAGCCTCGCGCAGGCGAATGCGGTTGACCACGTTCTTCGTATCGTAGGTAAAGTCGCGGGAGAGCATCCAGGAGATGAAGCCCGGATCGTTGCGCACCACGTCGGCGACGGCTTCGCCACGATGCTGGCCGAAGTTGAACACCTCGCGTCGGCAAACCTTGCCCTCGGCGTCGGTAAACTCCTTCCAGATGATGCGGCCAGCAAAATCGACATTGTCGTTCATCTTCGAAAACTCGGCCAGTTCCTTGATGTCGTTGTTGAGCACACGGTCGGCCTCGTCCTGCACCCCGGGAGCATACATGTCCAGCTGGCCCTTGAGCACACGAAGCGTAGCCTCGGCGTCCTGGTCGGCACGATGCGACTGGAAGTCGTCCTCCATCTTGTGGCCCGTATAGAACTTGTAGGCTGCTGAGAGGTTGCGGCGCTCCATCTTGTGGAAGATATTCTGCGCATCTACGAGCAGGCTTTCGGAGAAATCGAAAGGCACCTGGGCGCGCGAAAACTCCTCGGAGAGCATTGGCACGTCAAACTTATTGGAGTTGAAACCACAAAAGTCGCAGCCCCGGAAAGTCTCGGCCAGTCGCGGGGCCAGTTCCTTGAACGTGGGTGCCCCCTCGACATCTGACTGAGCGATGTGTGTGAGCGCCTGCACCTCCTGCGGTATCGGCTTCTGCGGGTTGACGAAGAGGTTTTCCCGGTCCTCCTTGCCGTCGGGGAAGACCTTGATATAAGAGATCTGAATGATGCGGTCGTTGACCAGGTCCAGGCCCGTCGTCTCCAGGTCGAAGACGATGAGCGGACGCTTGAGGTTGAGTTCCATTCTTTTTTCTGTGTTATATTCCAATCAGGCGGGCCATCGCCCGACGGAGTCCGCCTCTTGGCGTCCCGACAGGCCATGGCCGTCAGCATGTGGTTCTATACTTTTTCCTAAACTAATCGTCCGTACTTGCTTGCAAACTGATCGTCTGTACTTGCTTGCAGACTAATCGTTGAGCAGCATCGGCATGATCAGCATCAGCACCTCCTGGTTCTCCGGCTGATCGACGGGGATGATGATACCCGGGCGTGAGGGGTCTGCCAGCTGGATGGTGATGTCGCCACTCTCCAGGTTGTTGACCACCTCCAGCATGCTCGATCCCTTGAAACCGATGGAGATGGGCGTACCACTATAGGAGCAGACCACGTTCTCCACGGCATTGGTGGCGAAGTCTATGTCCTCGGCACGCAGCTCCAGGTTGCCATTCTCGAAGTGGAAGCAGACCAGCTGCGAGGAGTTGCTGGAGAACGGGAGTACGCGGCGGATTGCGCCGACGAAGCTCTTGCGGTCGATGGTGACCACGTTGGGATTGGTCTGCGGGATGACGCCGTTGTAGTTGGGGTAGCGTCCCTCGATGAGGCGGCAAGCCAGGTAGCCCTCGGCAAAGCGGATGGTGGCCTGCTTGCTGTCGAACTCGATGGTGACTTCGCCCTCCGTCTGCGGCAGGACGCCCTTGAGGAGCGTGGCCGGCTTCCTGGGGAGGATGAAGGAGGCAGGCGTCTCAGACTGGAGGGAGAGGATGTTGTTGCGCACGAGCTTGTGGCCGTCGGTGGCCACGATCGAGAGGCAGTCGGGCTTCAGGTCGAAGTAGATGCCGTTCATCACGGGGCGAAGCTCATCCTGCGCCGCAGCGAAAAGAGATCGGCTGATGGCGCTGGAGAGCACCTGGGCGTCGAGGGCAAACTTCGAGGCGTTCTCGCCCATCTCCTGCTCGCGCGGATACTCCTCGGCACTCTGCACGGGGAAGTGGTACGAGCCGTTCTGATAGGTGAGATAGATGACGTGCTCGTCGAGGTTGACATTGAGCGTGAGCGGCTGCTCGGGCAGCTCCTTGACCGCGTCGAGGATGGTTTGGCTCTGCACGGCAAACTCGCCATCGCCGTCATGCTCCGTCAGTTCGACCGTCGTCTTCATCACGTTCTCGCTGTCGGAGGCGGTGATGGTCAGCACATTGTCCTTCACCTGGAAGAGGAAGCAACTGAGGATGGGCAACGAGTTCTTATTGTTGATGACTCTCGAGAGGGAGAGCAGGCGGCTGCTGAGCGCCGAGCTGGAAAGGCTAAATCTCATGGGTACTATATTCTTTTATTTGTTTATTCTTATTCCTAACCGATTATGCGTCCCGCTCGACGGAGCGCCGAGAAGCGGGCGAAAACCAAGCACAAAAATACGAAAATATACCCGCTCTGGCAAAAATTGGGGCTAAAAGTTTCTCAATTCGCCCTAAAATTCGTAATTTTGCTCACCCGATAACAAGGGAAGGTCTTTTTCACCTTGGAAATCATATCCACGCATATCAGAAAATATTTACAACTATATATCAGACATGGAATTATCAGGTAGAATTATTGCAGTACTCCCCGAGCGCAGTGGAACGTCGGCTCGCGGGGAATGGAAGGCACAGTCTTTTGTCATAGAGACGCATGACCAATATCCTCGCAAGATGGTCTTCGACGTGTTTGGCGCAGAGCGCTTGCAGCGTTTCAATATCAAGTCAGGCGACGAAGTTACGGTCTTCTTCGATATTGACGCCCACGAATACCAGGGCCGTTGGTTCAACAACATCCGCG
>UMJD01001162.1_pt1 | contig 9219 bp, 8 predicted proteins | sample 1965951 | NCBI WGS metagenome assembly UMJD01 (sample SAMEA4836142, study PRJEB28245) | human gut metagenome | biome: gut microbiome; material: fecal sample | place: Denmark | collected 2008 | reverse complement strand
GGGCCCCCGCCCCATCGACCAGCACATCAAGGTGTTCAGTGCACTGGGTGCAGAGGACAGCGTGGACTACGGCATGATCACCGTGCGTGCCAAGGAACTGAACGGTGCCCATATCTTCTTTGATAAGGTCAGCGTGGGCGCTACCATGAACGGTATGCTCTCCGCTGTGATGGCACAGGGCCAGACCATTCTGGAAAACTGCGCCAAGGAGCCCCATGTTGTTGATCTGGCAAACTTCCTGAATATGTGCGGCGCGGATGTGCGCGGTGCCGGCACCGATGTGATCAAGGTGCGCGGCGTGGAAAAGATGCACGGCTGCACTTACAGCATCATCCCTGACCAGATCGAGGCGGGCAGCTACATGGTTGCCGCTGCTGCCACCGGCGGCGACGTTCTGATCAAAAATGTCACACCCAAGCATCTGGAGCCCATCACGGCAAAGCTCCGCCGTGCCGGTGTGGATGTGGAGGAATTCGATGATTCCGTCCGCGTCTCCCGCAAGGGCGATATCCTGCCGCTGAAGATCAACACCATGCCTCACCCGGGCTTCCCCACCGATATGCAGCCCCTGATGGGTGTGCTGCTCAGCGTGGCAAAGGGAACCTCCACCATCACCGAGAGCGTGTGGGATAACCGCTTCCGCTATGTGGACGAGCTGCGCAAGATGGGCGCAATGGTGCAGGTGGACGGTCAGGTGGCCGTGTTTGAGGGTGTGGACAAGCTGAACCCCGCCCCCCTGCGCGCTTCTGACCTGCGTGCCGGCGCGGCCATGGTCGTGGCTGCCCTGATGGCAGACGGCACCAGCGAGATCGAGGAGATCGGCCACATTGAGCGCGGCTACGAGAACATCGTGGAAAAGCTGCGCGGCCTGGGCGCTGAGATCAGCAAGGTGGACCGGATGCCTGCCGCACTGGAATCAGCAATGTGATCATTCAGAACCTCTCAGTCTGTTTTGCAGAAGTTTCCCTGACAGGGAGCTTTTGTGAAGCAATGACGGAGAGGTTCGTTTCTTGAGGTTTGAAATGTCTGAATTCATCTCGTTATACTCTGGCTCCTCCGGCAACTGCAGCGTGGTGCGCACGGGGGAGAAGTACATCATCATCGATATGGGAAAGGGTGTGCGCACCACCTCGGCGGCGCTCAAGGAGCTGGGCCTGAACATCAGCGATTGTGCGGGCATTCTGGTCACCCATGAGCACTCTGACCACGTCAAGGGGCTGGCCACCTTCCTCAAAAAGAATCCGCTGCCGGTATACGGCGCAGACGATACGCTGGATTTTCTGGATGCAAACGGCATCGTGCCCGCCAGCTGTGAGCTGCGCACCCTGTCCGGCGGGGAAGAGGATGTGGGAGATTTCGGCGTGACGATGTTCCCCACCAGCCACGACGTGCCTTGCGTGGGCTACCGCATCCACACCCCGGACAACAAGACCATGACCATTGCCACTGACCTGGGAGTCCTGACCCCGCCGGTACATCAGGCCCTGAGCGGCTGTGACCTGGTGGCGCTGGAAAGCAACTACGACCTCCACATGCTCCGCAGCGGGCGGTATCCTTACTACCTGCGCTCCCGCATTGAGTCCAACCGGGGCCACCTCTCCAACGATGAGTGCTCGGCAAAGCTGCTGGAGCTGATCCAGGAAGGATGCAAGAAGTTTGCCCTCTGCCATCTCTCGCAGGAGAACAACACCCCGGCGCTTGCTTTGCAGACCATGTTCAACACCCTGGGTGCGGCAGGTGTCGTGCCGGAAAAGGACTGCATCGTGCAGGCCCAGCGCCGCAATGAGATCAGCCCCGCGCTTACATTTTAAGAAAAAATGGCCCTCTCCATCATTGCTTTGCAAAGCATGACGGAGAGGGCCATTTTTGTTGTTATGCCAGATCCGGCAGGATATCGGGCCAGAGGGCCTGCTCCTGCCGCAGGTCGGTGAAAACGCAGTCCAGATAGATCTTGTTCACAGCCGAGATGATGGTGCTGCGCAGGAGCTTGCGTGCATCATCAACATCCGGCTCCAGCTCGGAAAAACTTTTGGTCAGGCCGAACACATAGGGCAGGTAGCTCTCCAGCTCATCGCAAAAGGTATCATACGCCTGCGCGGAGGTATAATGCGCCTGCTGCATTTTGAACAGGCTGTCGATGTTTTCCATGGACAGGACATTTTTAGAAACCACGATATAGATCAGGCAGGCCAGCTGATCCCGGGTATACTTCTTTTTGATGGGGTGGCTGATGATCCCTTTCTTAACGTAGTTGCTCACCATGGAAGCGGTGAGCTCCACCCCCTGAAATGTGCGGAAACACCCGTTGACAAACTGTACACTCTGATCCAGATAAAGCCCTACGGTGGGGAGTTCTGCATACCGGGGCAGGGCAAACCCTGCGGCGCAGGCCGCAACGCGGCGGTTTGATTCTAATTTCATGCGGACAGTATACCATGTTTTGGAAATGTGGTCAACAGGAAATTAAAAACTTTTGAAATAATTCAAGAAAACAGTTGACAGGTTTTTGAAAAACTGATATAGTGATTCAAACAACAGGAAAAACTGCGGCATCCTCTGCCGCCGGAATGGAGATAAATGCTTATGAACACCAAGATTGTTGTGGATTCCTCCGCCAGCCTGTACACCTTGCAGGGCGTGGATTTTGAATGCGTTCCCCTGAAGATCATCACCGACGATGCCGAATATCTGGACAACGGCACGATGGATGCCGTGGGCATGGCCCAGACCCTGCGCACCTATAAGGGCAAGACCTCGACCTCCTGCCCCAACGTCAGCGATTGGCTGGCCGCCTACGAGGGAGCCGACGAGGTGTATGCCATCACCATCACGGGTACCCTGTCCGGCAGCTACAATGCCGCCCAGCTGGCCGCCGAGGAATACCAGCAGGAGAATCCCGGCAAGCGGGTGTTCGTGCTGGACAGCCTTTCCACCGGCCCGGAGCAGCGCCTGCTGGCCGAGCATCTGCGGGATCTGCTGGCTGAGGGCAGGGAGTTTGACGAGGTCTGTGAAGAGATGCTCCGCTACCACAAGCACACCCATCTGCTCTTCTCGCTGGAGTCGCTGGCCAATCTGGCCCGCAATGGCCGCGTGAAGCCTGCTGTTGCTGCTATGGCGCGGATGCTGGGCATCCGGGTCATCGGACAGGCAAGTGAGGCCGGAGAGCTGGATGTTCTCTGCAAGACCCGTGGTGAGCATGGTGCGCTGGAACGCATCGTGCTGGAACTCAAGGAGCACGGCTACACCAACGGCAGGCTCCATATCTCTCACTGCGGCAATCCCGCCGCCGCTGAGCGCCTGAAGCACATGGTAAAGGCTGTGTTTGATGGAGCAAAGGTGGACATCAGCGAATGCGGCGGTCTGTGCAGCTATTATGCAGAGCTGGGCGGCCTGCTGGTTGGTTATGAGGACGCGGAAGCATAAGCGGACAACCCTCGGGAAAAATTCTGCCACGATTGAATAGGCGCTCATAGCGGGGAAAGCCGTTGTGGGCGCTTTTTTGTTTGCAAAATCTTCCGCTCTGCGCTATACTAACAGCATCAAAAATCGCCGTGGGCGGCAGGGGAGGGTTACCACATGTTCAGATTGCCCATCGTCAAGTTTTTCAACCGTATCTTCAACCGTGTCACGATCACAGCGGTGCTGGTGGCTTTACAGGTGCTCTGGCTGCTCTGGGCATTCTGGTCGTTCACGGCGGGGCGGGTCTGGCTGAACGGTGCCCTGAAGGCGCTGAGCATCCTGATCGTGCTGTATCTGGTGCGCAAGGATGAAAACAGCGCTTATAAGATCGGCTGGATCGTTCTGATCGGTCTTTTGCCCCTGCTGGGCGGCGCGCTTTATCTGGCTTTTGGCAACAAGGCCCCCGCCAAGTATCTGCGGGAGCGGATGCAGAAGGTGGAACAGGCCCATCAGACCGAGCTTGCCCAGCCCGAGGGCCAGACCGATGCGCTGGATATCTCCAGCCGGAACCTGAGCCGCTATGTGGCAAAGTTCGGGCCGTATCCGGCCTGGAGGAATACCGCTGCTCACTACTTTTCCTGCGGGGAGGAGATGTATCCCCAGCTGCTGGCGGATCTGGACAAGGCGGAAAAATTTATCTTTCTGGAATTTTTTATCCTCCGTTCCGGCAAAATGTGGGACGGTGTGGAGCAGATCCTCCGCCGCAAGGCCGCCCAGGGCGTGGATGTGCGGCTGATCTACGATGATTTTGGCAGCCTGCTGGGCCTGCCCAGTGATTTTGTCATCCGCATGGAGAAGGCGCATATCCGCTGCATCCCTTTCAACCCGGTGGTGCCGCTGGTCTCGCTGGTGATGAACCACCGCGACCACCGCAAGATCGTGGTGGTTGACGGCAATGTGGCCTACACCGGCGGCGTGAATCTGGCGGATGAGTATATCAATGCTGAGCAGCGCTTTGGCTACTGGAAGGATGCGGCCATCCGGCTGGAAGGAGCCGCTGTCTGGAACTTTACCGTGATGTTCCTCAATGTATGGAACGCCTTCCGCCCGCAGGAGACCGATTACACCGTCTTTGCGCCCACCCGCCTGCCCGCAGTGCAGGATGGCGTGGTGCAGCCCTACGCGGACAGCCCGCTGGACGAGGAACCGCTGGCCGAGACGGTCTATCTGGACATCCTCTCTCAGGCCCAGAGATATGTTTATATCTATACGCCCTACCTGGCCGTGGGCGAAGAGATGCTGGATGCTCTGAAAAGTGCGGCCAAGCGCGGGGTGGACGTGCGGCTCATCCTGCCCGGGATCCCGGATAAGAAGCTGGTGTTCCGGCTCAGCCGTTCCTACTATCTGCCCCTGCTCAGGGCGGGTGTGCGCATTTATGAATTCACGCCCGGTTTCCTCCACGCCAAGTGCTATGTCAGTGATGACCGCGTGGCCGCGGTGGGCAGCATCAATATGGATTACCGGAGCCTGTTTCTCCACTTTGAGTGCGGAACACTGCTCTTCCATAACAGCCAGATCGCCGCACTGCGGAAGGATGTGGAGCGCACCCTGCCGCAGTGCCGGGAGATCATGCGCTCCGACTGCCGCACCAATCTGCCGGGCACAGCACTGGACAGCGTGCTGCGGCTGCTGAGCCCGTTGATGTAAGCGGCTGCGCGCAGCACGCGGGGAGCTTTTCCACGCAAGTGAAACGGGCCATTCCATCGCCCGCCCTATTGCCTGCGGCAACAGGGTCCCACCCCAGCGGACACTTGCTTTGGAAAACTCCCGTCGGCTGCGTAATCTTACGCTCTTCTGGACATACTATGGGGCAAAGGCCCAACGGGCCGTGTGGAAAGGGAGCGTATCTATGAATCAGAACCATCGGGCTCTTTGGAGCTGTGCCATGGCGGCGGCGCTGCTGCTGACCGCCTGCGGCAAAACGAACGCCGGGTCGGGCAGCTCCGGCAGCATGAGCGGAAGCAGCGGCACATCCTCCGCACAGACCCAGACAGCGGCATGGAAAACCGGTCTGGGTGTGGTGACGGAGGCCACCGATCAGGACAGGGCGGGGAAAATTGAACTGGCAGCGGCCGCTGTCCTGCTGGATGGCGAGGGGAAACTGGAGAGTGTTCTGCTGGACGAGCTGGAAGTGTCTGTTTCGGCGGACAGCACCGGCCATGTGACCCTGCCCACCGACTGGCGCACTAAGCGGCAGAAGGGGGACGATTACCCGCTGGCCGAGGTCTCTTCCCTGAAAAAGGGATGGGCGGAACAGGTGGATGCCTTTGCCAGTTACCTGATCGGCATGACCCCGGAACAGGTCTCCATGCTCAAAGTGGATAAGGATGGCAAGCCCACGGATGCCGACCTGCTGAGCGGTTGCACCATTGCTGTGGACCGTTACCGGGATGCCGTGACCCGGGCCTGCGCCAATGCCAGGGCACTGGGTGCCGCCAAGGGCGACAGGGCCGCGCTGGGCATCGAAGCGGTGAACGGGACTTCGGACATCACCGCCACCGATGACAAGGATGTGAATGCGCAGGTGGATGTGAGCATCGTGGCACTGACCACCGATGCGGACCGCCGTGTAACAAGCGCCATTGCGGATATGGCTGAGCCGGCCCTGACAGTGGTGTCGGACGGCGGTGTGACAGCCCCGGACCTCGTCAAGACCAAGCTGGAGCTGGGCGAGGACTATGGGATGCGCGGCGCATCGGCGCTGGGCAAGGAGTGGTATGAGCACAGCGAGGGCTTCTGTGATGCCCTCAAGGGCAAGACCCGCACCGAGATCGCCGGGCTTTCCGGCGGCGATGCCGACCTGAAGGCTCTGTGTACCATTGACATCACCGATCTGCAAAAGGCAGCGCTGGATGCCCTGAGCTGAGGAGGAAACCCTTTTCGGTCTCGCAATCGCGCACCGGCTCTCCCGGATAGGGGGGGGCGGTGGCATTCCGCTGCGTTTTCAGAGAGAAACCCTCTCGCCGCGTCTGGCAGCTGCCGACGCGGCGTTTTTGTTTTGTCAAAATGACCGCTTTGCCGTGGTAAAGCAGTAAAGATTTGAGCAAACTGCGAAAAATCAGGTTTCCCCCTTGCCAAATGGCAGAAAACGCGTTATTCTATAACCACAGTTTAGCAATTTAGCATGGTAAAGCAATAAAATAAAGCTGCTTGCCACTGAGGGAGGAACCGTATATGAAACGTCTTGTATCCGCATTTCTGGCCGGTGCCATGGCACTGAGCCTTGCCGCCTGCGGCGGTGCCGCTTCCACTTCCACTGCCGCATCTGCCTCGGCCTCTGCTTCCGGCAGTGCTGCCGCATCCCAGGCTGCAGGCAGCGACCTGGATTACATCAAGGGCAAGGGCAAGCTGGTCATTGGCTACACTGTTTACGAGCCCATGAACTACACCGATGCCGATGGCAACTTTACCGGTTTTGATACCGAGCTGGCCACTGCTGTCTGCGAAAAGCTGGGCGTGGAGCCGGAGTTTGTGGAGATCAACTGGGATACCAAGGTCGTGGAGCTGGATGCCAAGAGCATCGACTGCATCTGGAACGGTATGACCCTGACCGATGACATCATGCAGAACACCGCTACCACCAAGGCTTATGCAAAGAATGCACAGGTGGTCGTTGTGAAAGATGGCACCGATTATACCTCTACCGCTGACCTGGTGGGTAAGACCGTGGTCGCCGAGGCTGGTTCCGCCGGTGAGGCCGCCATTGAGGGAGACGAGAACCTGGCACAGGCTGATTACGTTTCCAAGAGCGTTCAGACCGACTGCCTGATGGAAGTTGCCGCAGGCACTGCCGATGCCGCTGTACTTGACCTGACCCTGGCCAACGCCATGATCGGTGAGGGCACTGACTATGCCGACCTGAAGATCGTGGACGAGCTGAACGCCGAGGAGTACGGCGTGGCATTCCGCAAGGGCAGTGATGCTGCCGCCGCTGTGGATGAGGCCTTTGATGCACTGAAGGCCGATGGTACTATGCAGGCACTGGCCGATAAGTACGATCTGGCACTGGCTGACTGAATTTGTTGAACAACTCCTTCCGTCATCGCTATGCGATGCAACCTCCCTCGGTGAGGGAGGCTTTTTGTTGCCGATGCGTGAAAGGCTCCCGAGCAGAGGGAACTTTCACCGGCTGTGATGGAAGGGGAATATGGATTCTGAATAAAAAAGGTGTGTTTTTGTGTCTGTGATTCTTATGCGCCTGTCCGGCGCGTTCCTGCTCAATTGTGAGCTCTTTGCCCTGACACTGTTGTTTGCACTGCCGCTGGGGCTGGTGGTCTCGTTTGGCTCCATGAGCCGCTGCAAGCCGCTGGCCGGGCTGGTCAAGACCTTTGTCTGGATCATCCGCGGCACCCCGCTGATGCTGCAGATTATTGTGATCTATCTGGGCCCCGGCCTGCTGGGCATGAACAACCCCTGGCCCTCCGGCTCCGGCGGACGGATGGTGGCGGCGGTGGTGGCTTTTGCCATCAACTATGCCTGTTATTTTTCTGAGATCTACCGCGGCGGCATTGAAGCAGTGCCCAAGGGGCAGACTGAGGCCGGGCAGGTGCTTGGCATGACCAAAACACAGATCTTTTTCAAGGTGACCTTGCTTCAGGTCGTCAAGCGCATCCTGCCCCCCATGGGCAACGAGATCATCACGCTGGTCAAAGATACCTCGCTGGCAAACACCATTGCCAACAAGGAGATCATTATGATGGCCAAGGAGTATAGCGCAAAGGGCCTGATCTGGCCGCTGTTCTCCACCGCGCTCTTCTTCCTGGTGTTTGTGGGCGCACTGACCATCCTGTTCAACTGGGCTGAAAAAAAGCTCGATTATTTCCGCTGCTAAGGAGGCAGATAGATTATGGCGTTGCTCGAAGCTTCCGGTATCGGGAAAAATTTTGGCGAGACCCATGTGTTGAAGGACATCTCCCTGGATCTGGAGCAGGGTGAAGCGCTGGCGATCATCGGCTCGTCCGGTTCCGGCAAAACAACTCTGCTGCGCTGCCTGAACTTTCTGGAACGGCCTGACACGGGTGTGATCAAGGTGAACGGCGAGACCATGTGGGATGCCGCCGACCCTGCCACCCAGAAGGAAAGTGAGATCCGCAAAAAGCGGCTCCATTTCGGTCTGGTGTTCCAGAACTTCAATCTGTTCCCGCAGTACACGGCCTTACAGAACGTGATGCTGGCAGGAGAACTGCTGGCAAAGGAACGCCCGGAGTATCAGGCGAATAAAAAGGCCATCCACGCGGAGCTGGAACAGCAGGCGAGAGAACTGCTGGCGCAGATGGGCCTTTCGGAGCGGGCCGGCCACTACCCGCATCAGCTCTCCGGCGGCCAGCAGCAGCGTGTGGCCATTGCCCGCGCGCTGGCGCTTCACCCGGATATCCTTTGCTTTGATGAGCCCACCAGCGCCCTTGACCCGGAGCTGACCGGTGAGGTGCTGAAGGTCCTGCGTGATCTTGCTGACCGCAAGACCACGATGATCATTGTCACCCATGAGATGCACTTTGCCCGCGATGTGGCCGACCGCATCCTGTTCATGGATGGCGGCGTGGTCGTGGAGGAGGGCCCGGCCAAACAGCTCATCGACCACCCCCGGGAAGAGCGTACCAGACAGTTCCTCGCACATTATTCAGAATGACCCGAACCGCTCCGGCGTGCAGAAACGCGCGCCGGGGCGGTTGCTGTACAGAGCAGGTTTGGGCTGCTCAGGACGAATATGGTGTGGCTGCGGCGATGATCTCGGAGGATGATACGCCGTTGAGCATTCCG
>UMJD01011086.1_pt1 | contig 9410 bp, 5 predicted proteins | sample 1965951 | NCBI WGS metagenome assembly UMJD01 (sample SAMEA4836142, study PRJEB28245) | human gut metagenome | biome: gut microbiome; material: fecal sample | place: Denmark | collected 2008 | reverse complement strand
CGTCCCGATTTCGTTACATCGCAATCGCTACTTGTTCATCAGTTTGCCAAACAGCGTGAGCATCTGCATGACGGTGTCCTTGCTACCGACGGGTATCTTCAGGTGGGCCTCACCCGTCTCCTTGTCGGTCTCCACGATGCTATCGACCAACTGCTGAGTGGCCTCAGCCGACTTGAGTGTTTCGGCCAGTCCACTAAAGAAGGAGACACCCTGACTGACCAATTGCTGGGGATGGGGCGAAGCATGATGGCTGGAAGGCCGCTCCTGCGCGCCGTCCTGTGCCTTCGTTGGCGTCTGTCCTTGAGAAGGAACGTGGTTCGCAGGAGGCTCCTGGTCTGCAATAGCCCCATGGTATGCTGAAGGGTGCTGTCCCTCGGAAGACTGGTGGGTTGCTAAAGATTCATGCTCTGCTGAAGACTCATGGTCTGCTGAAGACTCATGGTCCACAGACGACTCCTGATCTACAGAAGATTCATCGTCTGCCTCCGATGCGTCAGCGAGCGCTTCGTCCAAAGAGGCCTCCACAGACGTCTTCCCCTTCTGCTCTTGCTCCACCTCTTCGTCCACATACTCCACCTCGGGAGCGTTTGGCGTTGCCTCCATGACAACTGCGAGGTCGTCCATGAGTTTCTTAAACTTGCTCTCATCGACAAACACGGTGTCTGCACCGCCGTCCAAGACTCCCTCAAACATCGACTTCTTAAACCGCAGTTTGTTGATCATGCCCTCCTCGATAGAAGCTTTCGAGACAAGGTTGATGATCTGCACGGGCTTCTCCTGTCCAAGACGGAAGATACGGGCAACACGCTGTTCAAGGACAGCAGGATTCCATGGCAAATCCATGTTGATGAGTGTGCTTGCCACCTGGAGGTTGAGACCCGTAGATCCTGCATCAGTGGAAAGAAACACCCGACTCTCGGGAAGTGTTGTGAAATCATCTACCAGTTCCCCGCGCCTCTTCGACGGCACTCGCCCATTGAGATACTCATAGCGTATGCCCCGCTTGTCCAGTTCCATCGCCACCAGACGGGTCATGCGCTCCCATTCGCTGAAGACGACCACCTTCTCGTCCCCACTCTCCAAGACATTGTCCAGCAGGTTCATCACCTCCGCTATCTTGACATCACTACGCGTCGTGAGATTTTGTTCCAAGATAAAGGTGCTGTCGGCCACCATCCGCATCTGACTCAGCAACTTGAGCACGCGCAGCCTGTCCTGCTCCGTCATGTAGTGGTATTTGCGATACTTGTTCAGGATCACCAACAAGTCCCACTTAAACTCCGAGTGGAGATCGTCCTGGCGTTGAGTCATCGGGACCAGCACAAACTGGTCGCTCCGCTTGGGCAACTGCAGGCGCACGCCTTTCTTCGTCCTCCGCAACAGTCGGTTGCTGACGGCCTCGCCAATGGCGTTGAGATCCTTATAGCCCATGATACCACCCGTCTCGGGATGGAGCAGGATGTGCTGGTCGCGAAACTGGTAGTAAGGTCCGAGACAAAACTGGTCCACCAGTTCCATGTTGGCATAGAGCTCCTCCAACTTGTTCTCCATCGGCGTGCCAGACAGCAAGACCGCATAGCGCGACGCTATCTTGCGGGCGGCACGGGAGATCAGCGTGTCCCAATTCTTCAGCCGCTGTATCTCGTCCATGATCAACACGTCGGTATCCAACTTGCCCAGATGTCTGACGTCGTTGCTCATCGTGTGGTAAGAGACAATCTTGTAGGGTGCGGGCGCCTTATACAGTTTGGCGCGCTTAGCAGGAGTGCCTTCTACGACCACCACCTTCGGAATGGTCAAGCCGTCCTCCACGCCTTTCCCACTACTCTCTACCCTGTCACCGCCCGTGAATCGTTCTATCTCCCGCTTCCACTGGTATTTCAGCGACGTGGGACAGACCACCAGCACCTGCTCAGCCATGCCCTCACGCAGATAGACCTCTGCCGAGGCGATGGCCTGCAACGTCTTGCCCAGTCCCATCTCGTCGGCAATGATGGCCTTGCCGGCACGCACGGCGAAGCGCGTCCCCTCCTTTTGGTAGGGATAGAGCGGTACGGTGAGCATTTGGTCGAGATATTCGTCCGTGTATTTTTCCTCCAACAACCGGCAACGCTTGATCCGGTCACGCCGCTCCAGGACATAATCGAGGGCGTCGTCATAGCAGCGAAAGTCGGGAGCAATGGCCTTGGCAGCCTGAACGAACACGTCAAAGCGGGCATAGGCATCCTCGCGAAGCACACCCAACTCGTCAAAATAGTCTTTCGCCAATCGCTCCAGCATTTCCCGACCATGGTCGCCGATGCGTATCTTCACCCTGCGCGGCCCTTTATAGTCGATATAGACCGAACTATAGTCGGGCTCTGCCACCTGCACCTTCTTGCGCTTCTTCCTCACCCAGAGTTTCACGGCCTCCATGTGCTTACAAGTGCCGAGCTGCGAAGTCTTGAAGTCATAGCAGGAGCAGTAGTTCCACTGGCTGTCCTTCCCCCGATATACCACCTTGTATTCGCTTCTCGTAGCCGCATTGACCACCCGAAACTCTCCCGGAGCATACTGTTCGTCCACCATCCGTATGGCAAAGGTCTCCTTCTCGGCCTGCAGCTTTCGCAACGCGATCTGCCACTCCTCGAGCTTCATGCCCGCAGGCTTCTGCATATTGTTTATTTTCGGCATCACCACCTTGGCTCGCTTGTGCCGGCCCTTCGTCTTCTTGGCGCCTTGGGCTGTCGCCTTCCCTCGCCTTTTGCCCCCGCCCTTTTCAGGGCTTGAAGCTTCCACTGGAGATTGTTCTTCTTTCCTCTCTATAGGTACCTTTTTCATGGTGCTCATGATGTTCTAACAGTATTAATGGACTATTCGCTGACTTTATTTCCATGCGCTGCCTACGCCTCCTTCCAGTCGTCAATCGTTCCCGTCCGCGACGAGAAACTGACGCCCACGCGATGGACGGGACGGGAGTCGGCCTCATAGGGGCGCGCATACCCCTTCTCCTCTATCTGGCGCAAGGCGTCGTCCGCCGTGCCGTCGAGCTTGAACTCAAAGATATACACTCCCTTGGGCGTCTCGACGATGCAGTCGGCCCGGCCCTCGCTCTGCTGCTTCTCCGTGAGCACGAGGTAGGTGCTGAGGATGCGGAAGATCAGGTAGAAAGTATAGTGGAAATAGCGTTCCTTCTCCGTCTCCATATCCTTCCGACGCATCGAGTAAGGGATGCTGGCAAAGAAGGCCGTCAGGCTCTTGCACCATGTGTCGAGGTCATCGCGCAGGAGAGCACGCGTCAGTTGTATCGCCAAGGTGTTCGCCGACTCCTTCGTACCGAGATAGTTGGAGGCAATCAGCGTGAGGAATCCCTTTTTCACCTCGTTGTTGGGCAGGTCGAGCAGGTAGGAGTTGGAGAAGCGGTCGTAGTCCTTGATGGTCAGATAACCGCTCTGATAGATCATGGGCAACGGACGCTCCACGTCTGCCCTGTAGTCGATAAAGTCCGACGTGTCGTAATACTTCCCCGTCAGTTCGTTGAGATTCTCGTCCGTATGGCTGAGCAGGCGGACCAAGTAACTGGGCGTACCCGTGCGAAACCAATAATCCTGTATATCCCTAACGCTAAGCGCATTGAGCAGGCTAAAGGGATTGAAGATGTCCGTCTTCCGCTTACTGAAATGATAACCGTCATAATGCCGCTTCAGCAACTGGCGCACCTCCTCGGGACTCACTCCCATCTCGTCCGCCATAGCGTCCATCTCGTCATGAAACGTCTCCTCCAGTTCCGCCTCCGTGATACCGCAGACCGCCTCATAGGCCGCACTCATACTGATATCCTCCGGCTGGTTGAAACCGCTGAACACACTCACCTGCGAAAACTTCGTCACACCCGTGAGCAGCACAAAGCGCAAGTCTTGGTCAGCAGCCTTGAAGGCAGAGTAGAAACCCTTGAGAGTATTACGATTGAGTTCCTCGATCCGCAGGTTGTTGCCATTGCCATCCGTCGTTCGATAGTCCGTGTCGAGCACATCCAGCAACGGTTTGTCATACTCGTCGATGAGCACCACACACTGCTTTCCTGTACGCTCATGAACAAAAGCCAACAACCTGGCAAAACGCTCCCCCACGCTGAGACGATCGTCACCCGTCATTCCGTACTGCCTCTCCCAGTCCTCGACACACACATCCAGTTTGTTCTGCAACGTGCCGCCCTGGGTGAAGTCGCTGCCATTGAAGTCGATATGGAATACAGGATATTGTTCCCACTCCTGCTCCAAGTCCTCGATAGCCAGACCACGAAACAACTCCCGCTCCCCACCGAAATAATACTTCAGCGTAGAGACGAGCAAGCTCTTGCCAAACCGACGAGGACGGCTCAGAAAGTAAATCTTACCCTCCGTCACCATCTTGTGCAGCAAGGCCGTCTTGTCCACATAGACAAAACCGCCGTCAACAATACTCTTAAAATCCTGTATGCCGATGGGATACTTCATACGCAAACCCTTTTTGTTTGCAAAGATAGTGCAAATCGAAGACAATACAAAAAGAATGTGATTCTTTTTTATTGTTGAGACGCAGCCTATCTTATCCAAAGATAGTGCAAATCGAAGACAATACAAAAAGAATGTGATTCTTTTTTATTGCCCCAAAACCTTGCAAATCCGGATAAAAACTAATAACTTTGCACCGTGTAAATACTAATAACACCGCACTGGGTATTTACTAATAACCCTACACTAGGTATTTACTAATAGACACCCATCATGTACATACTAATGGGCAGATTAAAGTTGAAAGAATGGCAAGTATTCAAGAAAAGTTAGCAGATTCACTGAGCGTACTCAAGAAATATCAGGACGAGAACAACAGTGACATCATTCAGGGCATGAAGACCTTGGGCGAGACACATACAAAGCGTCTTATAGATAATGGTTACTTAGAACAAGTAATCAAAGGATGGTATATGCCTACCATGCCAGGGATGGAAGGAGACACACCCGTGTGGTATGCTTCCTATTGGAAATTCATAGTAGCATATTCCAACAACCGTTTCGGAGACAACTGGTGTCTTACTCCAGAAGAATCACTTGATTTCTATGCCGGAGAGACAGTAGCCCCTACTCAATTGATAATCCGTTCATCAAAGGCAAGCAACAATATTGTAAGTTTGAAGCATGGTGACTCGATGCTGGACATCACAGCAACAATGCCAGCACATATTGTAGTTGAGCAAAGATATGGATTAAGGCTCTACCCTTTGGCAGAAGCTTTGGTTTTCTGTACACCAACATATTTCAGCAGAAACTCAGTCAATGCCCGGACCTGTTTGTCTTTGGTTGGCGGAGCTGATGAAATCCTCAAAGTGGTGGCCGACGAAGGAAACTCTTCCAGAGCCTCAAGACTTGTTGGTGCTTTCAGAAACATCGGGCGAACTGACGTTGCAGAAACTATTCTACAATTCATGACGAGACTTGGCCACGAGTTACGCCCAGAGGATCCATTTGAAGACACGACGCCCAGCCTATCAGGAACAAGTAGGAACACTTCACCCCATGCCATCAGGATCAGGCTGATGTGGCAGAAGATGAGAAAGCAAATACTCGACCTTCCACTCATTGCCCCCACACAAAGCCAAACCACAGAGGCAATACTAAGCAACATGGATGACAACTATATACGCGACAGTTACCATTCGTTATCCATTGAAGGCTATCGGGTTACAGAAGGACTTATCGAACGCGTTCGCTCTGGCGAGTGGAATCCGGAAGACGACAAGATTGATGCAGATCGCAAGAACGCTTTAGCAGCACGAGGCTATTACCAGGCATTCCAACAGGTCAAAGAGAGTGTCAAGGCAATCCTTCAAGGAGCCAATGCCGGCAATATCGTCAGCAGAGACTTTGACAAATGGCACTTTGAAATGTTCCAGCCTTGCATTACTGTCGGCATTATCAAACCCTCAGACCTTGTAGGCTATCGATCCCATCAAGTGTATATTCGAGGTTCCAAACACACGCCTCTTCCACCAGAAGCCCTCAGAGACGCCATGTCTGCGCTCGCCGAACTCATGGAATCAGAGGAAGACGCGATCGTCAGAGCCGTATTAGGCCATTTTTTCTTCGTGTATATCCATCCTTACATGGACGGAAACGGTCGCACAGCCAGATTTATCATGAACGCGATGCTCGTCACAAGTGGTCACCCGTGGAGGATTATCACAGTTGAAGAAAGGCAGTCATACATGGCAGCACTTGAAAAAGCAAGCATTCATGGCGATATCACCGACTTTGCACAAATCATCTGCTCATAGCAAACGCTATCATTCCAGCCGCCAGATTTTGGTGTCAGACCGTATTTTGCCACCAAAGATTTTGGTATTAGGCAGTATTTTGGCAAAATAAATTTTGGTATTAGGCTTTTTTCATGTAATTTTGTGGGCAAAAAGGGAATTATGGCAGAAGTATTATTCAAGCGGAAAATATCATATACCAGAAACTGCTAAATGATAAATTGTCTGCCAACCTGGGATATGTATATGAAAATTTGATTGCGCAAATGCTTCGTGCTTCAGGCAACAAACTATTTTACTATACTTTTCCTAAAGATGATACTCATTCTTATGAAGTTGACTTTCTCTTGTCAAGAGGCAACAAACTTTGCCCTATTGAAGTAAAATCGTCTGGATATAAGACTCATGCTTCGTTAGATGCTTTCTGTCTTAAATATTCAGATAGAATAAGTCAGCCATATCTACTTTATACGAAGGATTTTCATAAAGACGAGAATGTGTTGCTACTGCCAATATATATGACTCCATTGCTATAAAGTTCACCATCACAGTTATTATCGAGGCGACATTTTCATACTACATTCTCCGCAAATTGAAAATCTTGGGAATTTTGGATTGAAAATCTTGGGAATTTTGCACCTTAATATACAATCCACAGTTTCGCAAGTTCCAATGGGTTTTATTCTGTTTATCGCCGTATCTATTTTCCGAGTGGCACATCGTGCCACAGCTTTGCATTCAGATAAAGCAGTCGAGAACTCGTTCTCGTAAGGCTTTGTATGGATGAAAAGCAAGTCGAAGACTCGGAAAACAGATACGGGGTTTATCTCGATTTTTGTCTAAATTCCACCCAGCATCAGGTTTTTGTCAACCAACACCCAATAGCAGGTTTTTGTCAACCAACACCCACAGCCCACTAAAAGGGCAAAGTCCCTCTCGGCACTCCATAATCCGTGCAACACTCCGTTTCCTCTATCTCCTTCCACGCCTCATGGATATACCGATTCACTTCTTCCGGCAACCGCCCCTCCTTCGCCAGTTTCTCAAACTCCTCTGTCAAGTCTCTTATGGCATACTCCGGACTATACATGTCGTCAAAATACTCCCAGTGCCTATCCATCACAAAGTGTCTGCACATGGATTTCGTCAGTTGCAGGAACATCAATGCTGCCGTCTGGTATTCTCCAACGGCAAGCAACGTCTCAATATTCTTGTTCTCTTCCAACATCAGCTGCCAGATGCTATAACAATCCCAATCCACATTTCTTTTGTTGAAGATACGCTGTTCATAGTCCTTGTTCAGTGGTATCAGTGACTTGGCCTCTTTCTCTACCTCCAGCATCTGTCGCTCTTTCTCCCGTCGTCTCCGTTCAGCTTCTCTTGCAGCACGTTCTTCATCGTCATTCATCTCTCGCTCGATCTTCAATGGCTCTCCCGTGAATTTCTTGTTTAGTGCCAACATCTGTATATTGTTCTGCACTCGTTTGAAGCCATCAAACCGTGACAGATGCGTAAAGATATATGTGAAGACCTCTTCTCGCTTCTCTTCGTTGTTCCATGCTGCCACACTACCAACCAATGCAGCAAAGCTCGCATAGATCAGCTTGCCGATACGTAGCTTGTAATCATTCAGATAGTCTCTAATGTCCTCCCTATATATCAGCAAAGCCAGGTGCTCACACAGCCCCATGGCTATGGCATACGCAGCATCAGGTCTCCCCTTCGCCAACACAGCCGGTATCGACTTTTTCTCCCAGCGCTCCAGCAGCCGCAGCATATACAAGAAATCCTCCTTGTTCTCAGGCCGAAACTCCACCTCCTGCTTGAAGTACTCGGCGTAAGCCTCCCCCAAATCCACAGTCAACCCCTTCGGGATATAATCTATCTTCGGGCGCGCCATACGGCTCCTCCGCCTTCTCGCCTCCGCCATCTTCTCGGCCCTCTTTTCCCAGGCCAGGCGCTGCGCTTCCTCTTTGCGTAACTCCTCCTGCAGCTCCCGAAACTCCTCCGTCTGCATCGTCTCGGCACGCAGCAGATTTCTTATCGCCCTGTCCAGATACCGCCTCCAAACTTTATGATTGCCCTCATTCACACAATCAGGACAAGCCACGCCCCGCCTGCCCCATGCCCTTTCAAACAGGCCGAACTCCCAATCGTATATCTTCTTCTTGTCACTCATATCAACCTACTTTTATCCATCACCTTGCCGTGCACCAATAGTTTCTCGAAAACATCACAAGAGAAAACCTATCGACAGCATAAGGTCAGGACACTCTTACATGTAAAATACTCAACCTAAGACTATTAAAACGGCAAAGTTTCTTCATTTAATACTGGAGCAGCTGAGGAAATCTTGATTTTATCAACGCCATGCTCCGCAAAGAAATCATTCAAACAATCAACAACTTCTTTTTCATTCATGACAGAAGTCTCTTGATATTTTTTTCGAAGAGACATAGCCACATTCCTGTCAACTTTCTGACAGTTCCTAAGAGTTTTTAATCGATCTAAAGCCTCCTTCGTCGTAGCAGAGTTTACAATAAGGGATAAAAATTTATCAAAGTATATTGGCGCAGTCTTTCCATTTTCTGTGATTACCGTCCAAAGAGCGAACGCTATGTCATTGGCACTCTTGTTCTTACTATTTAATGCCTGATATTTTCCAAAGAAGCCATAAGGCACATCTCCTTTTGATATAGGCAACACAGGCTTCTTTTGGCCCAAGGCTATTCCCACTTCTTGATCACACCAGTCACTCTTTTTGAAATCTTTGGTGACAATAGCGCACAAAGCATCCATGGTAAACAAAGCATTCTCTATCTCTGTTTGCCATTCTCTCGAGACACGTATATCTTCATGTGCAACAAAACAATCTATACCATAGCTTTTAATACATGTATTAAGATTGGTCGCCGCTTGTTTATCATCTGTCAAATGGCTAATAAACAACCTAAAATATCCATTTGCCCACATACTTGTATCAGCATCCTCTCCAATGGCATAATTATCCTCTGATGCTGGCTGAAAAAACACGCCTGTCAATTGAAATGCACTATCTACGCCTCTCATCGCAGCACCATAGCTATCACGGAGTGCATTTGCTGAAAACGGAGGATATCCACCCACCCAAAACGGGGAT
>UMJD01021419.1_pt1 | contig 9655 bp, 5 predicted proteins | sample 1965951 | NCBI WGS metagenome assembly UMJD01 (sample SAMEA4836142, study PRJEB28245) | human gut metagenome | biome: gut microbiome; material: fecal sample | place: Denmark | collected 2008 | reverse complement strand
TCGGGAAAAGAACAATTTTCTTCAGCATAGACATCATATCAGGCACATCCTTTCTGTTCGCCCTTATTATAAAGGTATCGACTACTGCGTTGCAAGGATGTCAGCCCATATGTACACCCGCAGCCCTCCAACTGCGGGAATTTTTATAGTTCTGCCAGCCGGGAAAGGATCTGCCGACCAATGTCAATCAGTTCATCCAGCCGCTGCCGCAGGTCCTCCATGTCCGCGGCGTAGACCCGATCATTTTCATTGGCTACTTTGGCATACTGGTTCAGGTTGTTGCTGCACATCTGCAAGAGATACGCCATACGCCGCAGCTGCGGCAGATCAAGATGCAGACAATACCCATCCAGAGCCATCTTGCGCAGATAGGAACCAATGCTCAGAATGCCGCTGGATTCCATCTTGTTCCGAATCCGTTCCAACTCCGGTTTGCTGACCCGGAAATGGAGTTGCTGGTCGCGGCGGTCGCTCACCGGGCATCACCGTCCTTGTCGTAATAACTGCGGAAGGGCTTCACTGACTCCGGCTTATCGGATTTTTTCTCCAACGCCGCCAGCACTGAAGGGCGGCGGGGTGCATCCTCGTCTGGTTCTTCCTCCTGTTCCGGCTCGTGGCTTTTTTCGTCCACATCCAACTGGGCGTTCAGCTCTGCAAGCTGTGCAGATTTCTCTGCCAATTCTTCCTCCTGTGGGAAGGGTTTTTCCACCTCAATTTGTGCCGCCGCCTGCTGTTGATGCAGGGTGGTCAGCTCGTTTTCTGCGGCGGTGATGCGCTCCGAAAAATTGTTCAGGGAGTTGTCCAGACGGATGATGTTGCCCAGCGGGTCGGTGCCCAAAGGCACCGTATACTTCCGCTGCCCTTTCAAAAGTGCCTGATACTCCGTGCGGAAAGCATCGAACCGCAGTGACAGTTCAAAGCCCCGGTAACTGCCGATGACTTTTTCTTCGGCGTTGGGCAGTTCGGAACAAGCGAGAACCAGACGCTCACCGGCGGTCTTTTTCTCATCGTAGGCAACGCCCTTGATGGTTATACCGCAGAACTCCTCCTTGCCCTGCGGGTGGGCGGCGGCAAGTTGTGCATCAGCTTTCAGCCCGGCGATGTGAGCGTTCGCTTCCTGAATGCCAGCCGGGAACTTTGTCAGCAGCTTGTCTTGCAAGCGAAATTTCTGGCTCTGGTGGTCGGCTTTCAGCACCTTCAGCTTGGCGACCTGAACGTCCAAATCCATCTTCTCCTTGATGAGCGGATTTCCGGCACACAGTGCCTTGATTTCCGCATAAGAAAGCGCCTGCTCGTCCACATCCTCACAGGAGCGCACCGGGGATTTTGAAGTCATGATTTGCGAGATAAATCGCTGTTTGTTCTCCAAGGTCTGATCGGGTAAGAGGATGGCATTACTGCCAGCCCCTCCCCTAAGAACCGTACGTGAGAGTTTCCCCTCATACGGCTCAAGCCTTTCATAAAGCTCCCATCAGGGAACCCGGCTCAACAAAACAAGAATCGTTTTTGTGCAATACGGCATGGCATTCGGGATGCACCATTTCCAGCCATGGCGACTTCCCGCTTCGAAACACCTTATGAACCTTGAAACTCGTTTCCGAGGTAATAGGCTCATTGCATACTGGGCAACAGCGGCGTTGATTTCTCCATACTTTCAGGAGTTTTTCGCGTCCGTTAGTGCTGTTCAACATTTTCTCACCATCGCGCTCTTCATAATAACCGTTCCATCGCTCATCGAAGGGATTTGCGTTAGAGACGATTTTCTTAAAGCGGATGATTTTGGTGTCCGTTGCATATTCAAGAGCAAAGTAGGATTGCTCACCGTTCTTCTTGGTGCGTTCCTCTGCGGCAAAAGTCCAGTTTCGGGTTCCGATGCGATGCCAGTATTTCGCTGCTATCCACCGTATGCCTTTGTTCTTATGCCTGCGCTTTGCCCACTGCCAAAGACAATTGTAAATCTGATAGTCGATTTTGCTGAATGTTTCAGCGGATACAACAAATCGCTGGTTATTGACCCATCCACGGATAACCGGGTTGAGCTGGCGAATCAGGGAATCCTGCTTTGCCGATTTGTTGCTCTTGACGATTTCACGCACCTTTTTCAGCAGAGAGCCGACCGACTGCTTCGAGGGCTTGATTAGAAGTTTTCCGTTATACTTACGGATGTTCTTGCCCAAGAAGTCAAATCCATCATCAATGTGAGTGATGACCGTCTTTTCTTCAGATAACTGCAACCCACGTTCCGTCATGAAATCTCTGATAATAGGGAGCACTTCTTCACGCAGAAATTCCGGGCTTTCTCCGGTTACGATAAAGTCGTCAGCATAGCGCACGAAGTTCATCTTATTAAAATGAGTTTTACCATTGACCTTTTTGCGGGTCGGCAGTCGTTCCTTTAAGAGCCGTTCCAGTCCATCCAGCGTCATATTCATCAGAGTAGGCGAGATGGCTCCACCTTGCGGTGTGCCTTCCTCAGTGGGGAAAAGTTGCTTTGTATCAACGTATCCACACTTTAACCACTTCTGTAAAACCTGCGTATCCATCGGGATATTCTCCATGAGCCATTCATGGCTGATGTGGTCGAAGCATCCCTTGATGTCACCTTCAAGAATCCACTGAGGAGACTTGCCCTTGTTCAGGTCGGTGAAACACTGCTCGATTGCATCGTGTGTGCTTCTTCCGATTCGGAATCCGTAGGAGTTGAGGTCACCGTAGGTTTCAGCAAGCGGTTCCAATGCAAACTTGTATAGGGTCTGCATGGCACGGTCTGTCATTGTCGGAATGCTCAGAGGCCGCAGTTTGCCGTTTTTCTTCGGAATATAAACACGTTTCAGGGGCTGAGGACGGTATCCTCTCCGTTTCAGTTTACTGATTGCCTTGAATTTTGCCTCAGGAGTTAGCCACAATTCATGGTCAACTCCAGCCGTATTTTTACCACGATTGCTTGTTACCCGCTTCACTGCCAAGGCTTTGGCGTAAAACGAGTGAGTTAACAGCCATTGCAGCGTTTTTACCTTGCTGTAATGACCTTCTTGTTGAGCCTTTACGATACGCATTTGCAGCTTTTTAACATAAGCACGAGCCTTGTTCCAGTCGATGCTGTCCCAATTTCCCGCTCTGCAAGTCGGTGCACACGATTTCTCGTTCATTTGCAATTCCTCCTTTTTGAAAAGTTCTGTAAATTCTCTCGTAAAGAAAGACCATAGATGGAAGTCTGCCTGCTTTCGCATGAGGTGATGTTACAACCTCTATCCATCCCCATTACAGGGTCGGCATTCGCTTTTTCCATCGTTCTTCTACCCGCATTTCATAAAGTCCCCTTACGGTTTCCGTCCGATTGCTCGGGGAAATACGGGCTTACCACGTTCCGCTTATTCAACAGTATGGGTTAGGTTTCACTTCTCCGCCAGCAGCTTTTGAATCCATGTGTTCCCACTCTATAGAGGAGCAACCAGCTGCGTTACCGTTTTGGTTCAGGCTTGTCAGCAACTTTAGCCTGTTCAGCTTTAACGACGTTTAACAGTGATTCACATTACATTAACCATACCATACAAGTCAGGCTCCCCAACCACATTGTTGCTTGCAGTTTATCGCTTCCACCTCGCGGTTTCGGCTTGAACCCTTTCGGGTGGGGCTACCCTTGTCCTGTCACGCTTCCTCACAGCCGTTACCAGCTGCTTTGTTGACAGTAGACTACTGCTAATGGAATAACAGGTCTGGTCATAGCCAGACAGTTGATTTAAGCGACTTCGTGTCGCACAAAAAGGTAGCTGTCAAACGTTCCTTCTGTGACATAGTTGAACACCTTGACTTCCTTGTTCATATTGCCTTGTCGAATGATGCGCCCGTTACGCTGGGTCATGTCGCTGGGCTTCCAGCCAACGTCCAGGTGATGCACCGCCACAAGCCGGGATTGCACATTGGTGCCCGCTCCCATTTTTGCCGTACTTCCGAGCAAAACTCGTACATCGCCGGAACGTACTTTGGAGAACAGCGCCGCCTTTTTTGCTTCGGTGTCGGCGTTGTGGATGAACTCGATCTCGTTTTCCGGCACACCGGCGGCGATCAGCTTTTTGCGAATATCATCGTAAACATTGAAATTCCCGTCATTTTTCGGTGTCGAGAGATCGCAGAACAAAAGTTGGGTCAGCTTCTGGTCTTTGCCCTCTTCCCAGATCTTCAGCACGTTCTGCACACAGACGTTCAACTTGCTGTCCGGGTCGTCCGGGAGCATGGGGTTCATCAGGCGAACGTCCAGACCGATTTTTCTGCCGTCGTTTGTCACACAGAGCATATTGTCCTCGGAGGCATCCACGGTGCCGGAGTGGATGCGGGCGGCACGTTTGCTCAGTTCCTGCACCATCTCCTTTTGGAGGTCGGACGGCTTTGCCACCACGGTCTCAAACTTTGCCTCCGGCACGGGCAGATGAAGCTGGTCGGAAGTTTTAATGTCCGCAACCTCCTTGAACATGGACATCAGTTCCGGGAGGTTGAAGAACTTGGCAAATCTCGTTCTTGCTCGATACCCTGTACCTTCGGGGGCAAGCTCGATGGCGGTGGTGGTCTCACCAAAGGTAGATGCCCAGCAGTCAAAGTGGGTCAGCTTTTTCTGCTGCAAGGTGCTGTACTGCAAATACCGCATGACCGTGTACAGCTCGGTCATGGAGTTGCTCACGGGCGTACCCGTGGCGAACACCACGCCCCGGCCTCCGGTGATCTCGTCCAGATAGCGGCACTTGCCGAACATATCGCTGGATTTCTGGGCTTCGCTGGTGGATAATCCTGCGACATTCCGCATTTTTGTCGTGAGGAACAAATTTTTGAACGCGTGTGACTCGTCCACAAACAGACGGTCAACACCCAACTGCTCGAAGGTGATCACGTCATCCTTGCGCTCATCGGAGCGCAGTTTTTCCAGCTTGGTCTCCAGCGTTTTCCGGGTCTTTTCCATCTGCTTGATGGAGAAATTCTCGCCTGCGTGGGCTTTCAGCTCGTTGATGGCGGCAAGCGTTTCATAAATTTGCTCCTGAATGATGCGCTCCTGCCGCTCAAAGGACAGCGGGATGCGCTCAAACTGACTGTGCCCGATGATAACGGCATCGTAATCGCCGGTAGCGATGCGGGCGCAGAATTTTTTGCGGTTGGCGGTCTCAAAGTCTTTGCGCCGTGCCACCAACAACTTGGCATTGGGGTAGAGGTTCAGAAACTCGCTTGCCCACTGCTCCGTCAGATGGTTGGGCACCACAAAAAGGCTTTTCTGGCACAAACCAAGGCGTTTCGCTTCCATAGCAGACGCCGCCATTTCGTAGGTCTTGCCTGCGCCTACTTCGTGTGCAAGCAACGTATTACCGCCGTAAAGCACATGAGCAATGGCGTTGCGCTGGTGTTCCCGGAGGGTGATCTCTGGGTTCATGCCCACGAATTTGATGTGGCTCCCGTCATACTCACGGGGGCGGGGAGAGATGAACAGCTCGTTATACTGCTTCACCAGCGCAATGCGCCGTTGAGGGTCCTGCCAGACCCAGTTGGCGAACGCATCCTTGATGACCTGTTGCTTCTGCTGTGCCAGCATGGTCTCCCGCTTGTTCAGCACACGCTTGGGCTTGCCATCGGCATCCTCGATGGTGTCGTAGATGCGAACGTCTTTCAGGTTCAGCGTTTCTTCCAAGATCTTATAGGCATTGGCACGGCTGGTGCCGTAGGTCTCGGACGAAATAATGTCGCCGCGCCCGGTGGCAGTCTTGCCCTCCACACGCCACTCGGCGGTGTAAGGTGAGTACCGCACATTCACGGCTCGCCGCAGATAGTAGGGAATTTGGAAGGTCTCGGTCATAAACTTCTGGATAATGTCCGGGGAAAGCCACGTTGCACCCAAGCGCACATCAATTTCGGAGGCTTCCAGTTCTCTGGGCTGTGCCTTGGTCAGCGCCTCCACATTGACGGCAAATTCCGGGTTGGTCTCTGCCGCGAACTGTGCCATCCGCAGCTTTGCCCGGACATCGCCGGACAGGTATTCGTCTGCCATCTGCCAGCCCGCTTCCGGGTCGGTGGGGTCGGCGGCAGGGTCTTTGAAGATCACGCCGGAAAGTTCGGTGGTAATGCGCCCATACTCACCGGGAGTGCCCAGCAGCTCCGCCATATAGGGCAAGTCCACCTTGCCGTGCTCCCCGATGGACACCGCCAACGCTTCGCTGGGGGTATCCACACTGGTGACGGTGCGCTCCGGGCGAATCGTCCGTTTCGTAAACATTGCAGCTTTGCTCTTGAGCTGTCCCTGCTCGTCCAGATTTTCCAGAGAGCAGAGCAGATAGTAAGAGGAATCCTGCTCAAACAGCCGCCCGTTTTTGCGGTCATTCAGCAGACCGTATTTGGCAGTAAAGGCATCGTAGGCGATGTTCAAACGCGCCTGTGTTGCCTTGATGTCAGCATCAGGGTAATCCTCCAACTGCTGCTGAATCAGCTCGTTGACGATCTGCCGCAGCTCCACCATGCCGGTGACACGCCCTTTGGCGGTGTCGGACAGTTCCACCTGCGTCATCACAGAATTTTCCCGGTAGAAAACCTCGCCGTCCACCACGGTGTAGGAGAAGTTTTTCACATCCGGGTCGGCAGGCAGGGTGCGCCGGGTGGTTTCCTCCTCGGCAATGTCAGGAGCGTCTACCTCTGCGGCAGTATACTGCCCCTCAATGTGCTGTACTGCCTCGGCAAGCTGGTCGGCAAGGTTTGCACCCTCAAGGGGCGCAACCGTCAAGTCCTCTCGTCCGTACTGGGTGCTTTCGGTGGTCAATTCACCCAGAACCATCTCCGGGTGGTCCACAAAATACTGGTTGATGGCAAAGCCGTCCTCCGTTTTTCCAAGCTGTACCCAGTCCGGCTCATGGTCGATGGGGCGGTCACGCTTCTGCAAAAAGATAATGTCGCTGACAACATCCGTGCCAGCGTTAGCACGGAACGCATTGTTCGGCAGACGGATCGCCCCCAGCAAATCGGCACGCTCTGCCATGTGCTTGCGGGCGGTGCTGTCCTTGCTGTCCATGGTGTAGCAGCTGGTGACGAACGCCACCACGCCGCCCGGACGCACTTGGTCAATGGCTTTTGCAAAGAAATAATTGTGGATACTGAATCCCAGCTTGTTGTACGCCTTATCGTTGACTTTGTACTGACCGAAAGGCACGTTGCCCACCGCCAAATCGTAGAAATCACGGCGGTCGGTGGTCTCAAAGCCTGCCACGGTAATGTCAGCCTGCGGATACAGCATCTTGGCAATGCGCCCGGTAATGCTGTCCAGTTCTACGCCGTACAAGCGGCTATCTGCCATGGTGTCCGGCAGCATCCCAAAGAAGTTGCCCACACCCATAGACGGCTCCAAGATGTTGCCAGACCGGAAGCCCATGCGTTCCACTGCATTGTAGATACCACGGATAACGGTGGGGCTGGTGTAGTGGGCATTCAGGGTGCTGGAACGGGCAGCAGCGTACTCATCCTCGGAAAGCAGCCCTTTCAGTTCGGCGTATTCCTTTGCCCAACTGTCTTTGCCGGGGTCAAAGGCATCTGCCAGACCGCCCCAGCCCACATACTGGGAAAGCACCTGCTGTTCCTCGGCGGTGGCACCCCGGTGCTCCTGTTCCAGCTTGAACAGGGTGCGGATGGCTTCAATGTTCCGGGCATACTTCTGCTTTGCGCCGCCCTCGCCCAGATGGTCGTCCGTGATGCGGAAGTTTCCGGCAGGCACAGCGTTCAGGGCTTCATCCAAGGCAGCGGCATCCGGGAAGGTCTGCACCTTTCCGTCCATCACGGCAGAGATAGGCAGCTCGTCCAGTTCCTCGTCGGAAAGTTCTGGTTCGGTCTGTTCCTGCTCGTACAACTCCCGGACAACCGCCAGCGGTTCCTGCCGGAAAACAGGCATCCGCATTTCTGCTAATGCCACATCCTGCAGGGACACACTGTCCTTATCGAAGTTGACGTTATCCACCCGGAAGGCACGTCCTTCCATGTGGACGGTAGCACCCAGCGGCAGATAATCTTCCCGGCGCAGGTACTTGGTCTGGTGGTGGGTACCGTCCTCATTCAGCCCGGCAAGATAGACGTTCTCGCCGCACTGCCACAGTTGCTTGGCACGGTACGCCCACTGGTCGCTGGGGAAGCCGGTGACCGGGACTATGCCCAGCGCCGTTTCCTTTTCCAGCAGCTTTCCGCCTACAAGCTCGCAGACCTTCCGGGCATCCTCGCCGTAAAACTCAAACTGTCCGTTCTGCTCAAAGCCCACCAGAGCGTCCGGGTGCTGCTCTTTCAGGGTGTTGTACTCTGTGGCGGCAGCCAACGGCAGCAGCGCCGGGCGTTCCTCCGCCTTGCTGTGGTAGTGCTCCAGTTCCTCGTCGGTGACGCTGACCAGTTCGGAGAAATCCAGAGTCTCCAACTCGGTTTCGGTCAGTTCTTCCAGACTTTCGTACTGCCGCTGGTCTATCAGCACATCACCCAGATACCGCTCCACCCGATACCCGATCAAATCCACGTTGACCTGAATGGGAATCTCCTCGTCGGTGGCATAGGTGTAGGCGATGTCGATCTTGGACAGGTTAGAGAAGTCCGGCTTGGAATCATACTCTTCCTGACAAAACTCCCGGATCAGGTTCTTTGCACGGGTCAGGGTGTCATCCGGCTTTGTGCTGACCGGCGCAGGGAACGTGTAATGCTCCTTTTCCTTGTCGGTCAGGTAGCGGTCGGATTGGATCATCAGGTCGATATACTGTTCCACCTGTGCCCATTTCAGGGTGAATTTCTGGTGGTCGGGGTAATGGTCAAATTCCAGCCCCTTCCAGTCGTGGTTCACAAAACCCCGGCTTCCGTCCGGAAAATCGTGGGAGTGCCCACCGATGCCGTACTCCTTTGCCAACGCTTTGGCACGGAGGCTGCGGTCGGGCTGGGTCTGGTACAGTGCCATAATGCGCTGTTTGCCGCCCACAAATCCAGAACCGTGCCGCCGCAGTTCGTTTTCGATTTCAGCCTGCGACAAAACAAAAGCGGAGGGCGTTTTTTCGCTCTCCGCTTGGTCGATCATTTCGATTTGCTGGGCTTCGGTGGGGAGGACAGCATCCAGAAAACTTAGCTGTAGATCAGCTCCGTCAGCACCAGTTCCTCTGCCTGTGCTTTCAGGCTGTTCATGTGCTGCACCCACGCCATCTGGTTCTGCTCCTTGTTCGGTGCCGGGGTCTGTCTCAGAAGCTGCTCCATGGTCTGCTGCATCCGGCTCTCTGCCGTCTGCTCCACCTCCATCAGGTGCGGATACAGGCTCCCCGACAGGAGCATCGTGTGGTACAGCACCGGGCGATGCTCCTTCAGGTAGGTCCGGCGCAGCCTGCCGTACTTGCCCAGCGGCTTCCGGGGCTGGTTCAGAATCAGGTTCGGGAGCTGATAGTCCCCGATGGTCGAGTAGGTCACGTTCCTGCTGTTCGTATTCATATTGGCTCCTTTCTGCATTGCGGCGGCGAATGGTGGTTTTCACGGTGCGCTCGATGTTCCGCAGCACCTCCCGGCTCATGTCGCTGACGGCTGCGCCGAGAGCGAAAACGGCATCCGGGGTGGAAAACTCGTGGATGGCTCGGAAGTCATCTTTATCGAACCACCCGGCAGGCTCAAAGCCACAGCGTTCCAGCAG
>UMJD01033301.1_pt1 | contig 9798 bp, 6 predicted proteins | sample 1965951 | NCBI WGS metagenome assembly UMJD01 (sample SAMEA4836142, study PRJEB28245) | human gut metagenome | biome: gut microbiome; material: fecal sample | place: Denmark | collected 2008 | reverse complement strand
CCCCTCCCTGCGGCCTGCCGAGGGAGCCATGTCGGCCTTGTCGAAGAGGCCCCAGCCCTTGGCGTCGCCGATCTCATACTCCGTCATGGTCTCGTCGCTGCGGAAGTAGCTGCCCTGGAGTTCGCGGTCGGGCGTCTTGATGTGGGAGAAGACGTGGGAGTAGAGCTGGTGCTCGGCCTCGTCCCAGTAGAGCTGCTGGCTCGCATACTCCACGCCCTGGGCCGTACGGATGCGCACGCGGCCGCGGAGCACCCAGCGGCGCAACTTGTCGTAATAGACGGCGCTGTCGCAGGAGATGTAGCCCAGCACGCGCTTCTGCTCGTCAAACTGCGTCAGCAGGATGCCCTTGTCGAAGGTCCAGCGCGAGGGGTTGCGATTCTCGTTGATCTCCCAGCGCTCGGCGACGATGCGATACTTGATGACGCCGGAGTCGGAGATGAGCGTGTTGACGCCGTAGGTCGTCATGATGGGCACGGAGTCGCGGTCGTGGATGGCGGGGGCGGTGTGCTCCTTGGGCTGGTTGCAGCCCGCGGCCAGGACCCCTGCCAGCACGAAAGAGAGCATGGAGGGCAACAAGCCCCTCATGCCCTGGTGGTCGCTTCTCGTGTGATGACTTAGAAAACTCATGCGGTCGTGGCAGCCTTTACGGTCAACATAGGTCCCTCGCAGGGCCTATTCGACCTTGAACTTGGCGAACATGCGCTCATTGAAGGTGAAACCGATGTTGATGCGGAACGTGTTCTCCGTGAGCATCGAGGAAGCCTCGCGGCGCACCCACTGGGCGGAGATGTTGAGCATCGAGCGGTTGTTGTAGCTGTTGACGATGGGGATGCCCAGGCCCAGCGAGGCCGAGATCTCCTTGGGGCCGTCCTGGCCGTTGATGGTGAAGTAGGGCGTGGCGTAGCCGATACCCGCACGGTAGTGGAGGCGGCTGAGGAAACCACGGTGGCGCTCGCCGCGGCAGTAGTCGGCGCCGAGGACGACCTTGTGGCGGTCCTGGAGCAGTCCGCTCTGGAGCCCGTAGCCGCCCTGGTCGGAATACTGCGGGTAGTCGAGGCTGCCCCATTTCTGCAACTGGTAGTCGGCGCCGACCATCAGTTGGCCGTTGTGGCTATAGACCGCTCCCACGCCGAAGGTATGGGGCAGGTCGAGGGCATTGGAGATACGGAAGTGGGTCGTGTCGGCCACGGCCAACTGGGAGTTGTTCTTGATGACGGAGAGCTCAGGGTCGGCGTTGAGACTGTGGCCCAGACTGTAGGTCAGACCCAGCGTGACCTGGTCCTTGGCGCTGAGGGGCTGCGTGTATTGCAGTCCGAAGTCGAGCTTGTAGCTGCGTACCTCGGCGGTGTAGGTGCGCTGCAGCGTATTGACGTAGGCGTCGCTATACGTATTGGTCACGTACTTCGTGTAGCCACCCCAGAGATAGGAGGCGTTGACACCGACGGAGAGATTGCGCAGCGGCTCCGCACCCACGCCGAGATAGACCTGGTGGAGGCCCTGCGAACCGCTATACTTGTTGTTGTAGGTGGCCGTGGGCGACTCAGGGGAGAGGCTGCCGTTGATGTGGGCGGAGTTGGAGTAGTCGTAGCCCACGTTGGTGTAGGGCAGCAGACCGAAGCTCACGCCCACATGGCGAAACAGGCGAAGGCCCGCCACCACATACTCCAGGTCGGCATTGCGCGCGCTGATGGAGCGGCCGCCCTCCTTGAACTGCGTCATCTGCAGGCTCACGCCCGCGTCGAAGATGAACGACAGCGAGTCGAGGGCCGAGTAGGAGGCCGGGTTGAGGGCGTTGACTTGGTTGTTGAGCCGGAGGCCATAGGCCAGTCCGTTCGTGCCGCGGCTGAAACTGCCCGACTGTTCGGAGAGTTCGCCCAGGCCATACTGGCTGTAGGGGGAGTTGGTGCCGCTCTGCGCATGGAGTCCGAGGGAGGAGAGGAGCAGGAGCGATGCTGTTATCGTTTTCTTCATTGATTATCTACTGGGTTGGGGTCTGGGCAGGGCCTTGCCGGCACCAGGACCGTGATTAGCGATAGCGAGACCGTCGCTGGCGGCCTCCGGGGCGGAGGAAAGTCCGCCCAGGGGGTCAGAGGCGGTTGTTCTCGGGGAAGACCACAGAGGGCTTGAAGGTCTTGGCCTCCTCGAAGTCCATCAGGGCGTAGCTTACGATGATGATGGTGTCGCCGACGACCACCCTGCGCGCTGCCGCACCATTGAGGCAGATGCAGCCGCTGCCACGCTCGCCCTTGATGACGTAGGTCTCGAAGCGCTCTCCATTGTCGTTATCCATGATCTGCACTTTCTCACCGGCGATGAGATTGGCCGCGTCCATCAAGTCCTCGTCGATGGTGATGCTGCCGATGTAGTTGAGGTTGGCCTGGGTCACCTTGACGCGGTGCAGCTTGCTTTTCAGTACTTCTATATACATATAAAAAAGAAAGTGTAGGGTGTGTTATTCCTTATACTTGATATGATCAATCAGACGGATCGGGGTCTTGCCGCAATAGACGGTGATGCAGCCCACCACATAGTCGCTGTCCTGCCAGTCCTGGACGTCGAGGAGCGTGTTGCCGTCCACTATCTGGAAGTACTCCACCTCCAGGCCGTCGATGGCGTTGATCGTGCTGACCACGTGGTCGTGGGTCTCGGCGACGGTGTGGGTCTTGGCGTAATCGATGCTCTCCATCAGCGCACGGGCGATGTGGGGGGCGATGGCGCGCTCCTCGGGGTTGAGGAGCTTGTTGCGGCTGCTCAAAGCCACGCCGTCGGCCTCGCGCACCACGGGGCAGGGGACAATCTCCACGTGGCTGCCGATGTAGGCGACCAGGCGGCGGATGACGGCAATCTGCTGCCAGTCCTTCTCGCCAAAGTAGGCGCGGGTGGGCTGGACGATGTAGAACAGGCGGCTCACCACCTGGCAGACGCCATTGAAATGGCCGGGACGATGGGCGCCCTCCATGACCGTCGTCTGGGGCGGAAACTCAAAGTGGCGGGTATCGGGAGTGGGGTAGATGTCGCTCACGGTAGGCGCGAAGACGAAGTCGGCGCCACAAGCCTCGCAAAGGGCGCAGTCGGCCTTCAATGTGCGGGGATAGCGTTCGAGGTCGGCGGGGTCGTTGAACTGTGTGGGGTTGAGGAATACGGAGACCACCGTCACGTCGTTTTCCTTGGCGCTACGCTTGATGAGCGAGGCGTGGCCCTCGTGGAGGGCACCCATCGTGGGGACGAATCCCACCGACTGTCCTTGCTTGCGCGCAGCGAAGAGCGCGTTCTGCAAGTCTGCGTTTTTTTCAAATACTTTCATTATCTGCAAAATATTTCGGGTGCAAAGTAACAACATTTTTACGAAATAGGCAAAAAGTAATCTGAAAAATATAATAAAATGCCGATGCCATTAGACAAAATATCTGAAAAGCCGCTGCGAATTCGGGAATAAAATCGTAACTTTGCACCTGGGAAATCGTGTTTATCGCGACTTTTGTCAAGAAATAATCACGATAAAACAAGTTAGAATGGCAAAGAAAGTATTGTTTATCAACCAGGAAACCACCCCTTACGTCACCCAATCGCAGATGGCAGAGATGGGAGGTTTGATGTCGGCCAAAATGCAAGAAGCCGGATTCGAGATAAGAACCTTCATGCCGAAGTGGAGCACGATCAACGAAAGGCGTGGCCAGTTGCATGAGGTGATCCGACTCTCGGGTATGAACCTGATCATCGACGACACGGATCACCCGCTCATCATCAAGGTGGCTTCCATACCGCAGTCGCGCATCCAGGTCTATTTTATTGATAATGAGGATTACTACCAGAATCGTCCGGCCATGACCAAGGACGAGCTGGGCAACGACTATCCCGACAATGGCGAGCGGGCTATCTTCTTCGCGCGCGGCGTGCTGGAGACGGTCAAAAAGCTCCGCTGGGCGCCGGATATCATCCACTGCCAAGGCTGGATGAGCTCGGTGATACCGTTCTATGTGAAGACGGCCTACCACGACGAACCGCAGTTTATCAACGCCAAGGTGGTGACGTCGCTCTTCGGCGAACAGCCCGCGGGCGACCTGGGGGAGAAGTTCAGGCGCTCCCTGCCGTTCAGGGAGGCCAAGGCCGAACTGATCGAGAAGTATGGCGACACGTTCGACGCCGTGGAACTGGGCAAACTGGCCATCGACTATAGCGATGGTGTCGTACAGGTGGACGACCAGGTCAACGCCGACCTCGTCCGTTATGCGCAGAGCGAGAACAAGCCGCTGATCGTCCATCCGCAGGCAGAGGCAGAGGTCAAGGGACTCTATGCTGACTTCTATGGCAAATTGTTGGGGGAATAGGCGGAGACAACGTCTCTGACGTACCCTCGGGCAGGGGGACCGTGCGCCTTGTCGATAAGGAATGGGCGTGGCCTCCTGTTGTAATAGATTTTATGACCATTACACGCAAATGATAAAATTCCATCAGTTGGTCTGGGGCCTCGCCCTCGCTGCCACGGCGCTCTCGCTGGCCGCCTGCGACGACACGACCGACAATATCGGCGGTTCGCTGATAGACAATCCCGACAAGTTGACTGTCAAGGCTGACACCTTCCAGCTCAGCACGCGCACCATCATGGCCGACTCGGTCATCGCACGCAACATCACGGGCTATCTCGGCCGCGTGAAGGATCCGGAGACGGGCAACTACGTGACGGGCGACTTCATGGCGCAGCTGCATCCGCTGAGCAACTATCAGATCGCGGCTGCCGACAGCATCCTCAGCCGCAACGACCAGGGGGAGATCATCGCCGACTCGTGCGAGATCCTGCTGGTCTATAACGACTTCTATGGCGACTCGCTGGCACAGATGAAACTCTCGGCCTACGAGATGGGGCGGCCGCTGGAGGAGGGATCGGTGATCTATTCCAACTTCAATCCGGCGCTCCACGGCTACCTGCGCCAAGGGGGCATCAAGCAGGAGCGTACCTATACGCTGGCGGACCAGACGCGCGGCGCCAAGTCCACCAACAAGGCGATCGCCATCCGACTGGACGACGCCTATACGGACAAGGACGGCGTCAGCTACAACAACTATGGCACGTACCTGATGCGGAAGTACTATGCCTCGCCCGAGGCGTTCCGCAACAGCTACCGCTTCCTCCACGAGATCAGCCCGGGCTTCTTCTTCAAGGTGACCAACGGCATCGGCTCGATGGCGTATGTGACCAACGCCCAGCTCAATATCTACTTCCGGTCGCAGATCAACGGCAAAGACTCCGTCACCTCGACCTCACTGGCCAGTACGGAGGAGGTGCTGCAGACGACGACGTTCAGCAACGACAACAACCTGCTGGCAAGTCTCGCGGCACAGACGGGATGCAGTTATCTGAAAAGCCCGGCGGGCCTCTTCACCGAGGTCACGCTGCCGGTGGATGAGATCATGAGGGGACACGAGAACGACACGCTCAACACGGCGAAGGTGACCTTCCCGCGCATCAACAACACTATCAGTTCCGACTTCCTCCTCAGTGCGCCGACGACGGTGCTGATCCTTCCGCTCGACGAGCTCCATACGTTCTTCGCCGAGAACCGCATACCCGACTACAAGACGAGTTTCACCGCAGCCTATAGCGCGACGGTGAATGGCTATACGTTCAACAACATCTCGGGCTTGGTCAACTATATGATCAAGAAGCGCCGGGCCGGACAGGTCGATGCCAACTGGAACAAGGCGGTGCTCGTGCCGATCAGTCTGGCGACAACGACCATCACGGGTAGCTCTGGCACGAAGATAACACGCGTGACAAAGTGCTCCCACGACATGTCGCTGTCCAGCACACGACTCGTGGGTGGCCCCAACAACGCCAACCAGCCCATCCTCCTCTCTGTCATACATAGTACTTTCAATGGCAGATAACTTCTTGGAGCGCCACCGTGCCGACTACGAGCAGCGTAAGGCACGGTGGCTGAAAAAGAAAAGCCGCTGCCAAATCAAGGTCAAAAGACCCGGAACTGACGCACATGCTGACAAAAACCTGAGTGAAGGTCAAACTTAGAAGGGTTTGGCATGTCTTTTGCTCTATACTTTTGCAATTGAACAAGTTGTATTGAACAAGTAAAGAAATTGTATTCTAAAAGAAAATCACGAAAGTCAAGATGATAAGTCAATTCTCTAAAGAACTCTCGGAGGTGCTCGCCTTCAGCCGCGAGGAAGCCGACAGACTGTCCTGTCCCTCGGTGGCTCCGGAGCATCTGTTGCTGGCTGTTTTCAGGCTCTCTGATCCGAAGATACAAAGGGTCATCTCGACGCTCAGCCTCGACGTGCCCACGGTCAAGAAGGAGCTGGAGCAGTATGCCTCTTCGAACAAGGAGGAGAGCAAGCGGATCTACGAGGAGATCAACGTCACGGACCGTGCTGCCAACGTGCTGCACCTCGCAGTACTGGAGGCGCGCATCCAGCATCGCAAGATCGTCGATGTGGAGGACTTGATCCTGGCCATTCTCCACGACCAGACAGACACGGGCGCGAAGATGACGCTGCAGGCTCACCACCTCGACTACATTGAGGCCAACGCGCTGCTGCGCCAGTTGGCCAACGACGTGCAGGGAGGGCTCGACTTGTCCGACGATGACGACGACGATATGCTCTTCAACGACGACGAGGAGGAGGATCGCGAGGAGGCGCGCAGCCAGGGTGGTGGAGCGCAGCAGACGCGCACCAAGGATACCAAGAGTGCGACGCCGGCCCTCGACAACTTCGGTACGGACCTCACGGCGGCAGCCCTGGAGGGGAAACTTGACCCCGTGGTGGGCCGCGAGCGCGAGATCATCCGCGTCAGCGAGATCCTGGGGCGCCGCAAGAAGAACAATCCTGTGCTCATCGGCGAACCCGGTGTGGGCAAGAGTGCCATCGTAGAAGGACTGGCGCAGATGATCGTTCAGCACCGCACGTCGCCCACGCTTTTCAACAAGCGGATCGTGTCGCTCGACATGACGAGTATCGTGGCGGGAACGAAATACAGAGGTCAGTTTGAGGAGCGTATCCGCACGATCCTCAAGGAGATAGAGCGCCACCCGGAGGTGATCGTCTTCATCGACGAGATCCACACCATCATCGGGGCGGGCTCGGCGGCGGGGACGATGGATGCTGCCAATATCCTCAAGCCGGCCTTGGCGCGGGGCATGATGCAATGTATCGGTGCCACGACGCTCGACGAATATCGCAAGTCGATCGAGAAGGACGGTGCCTTGGAGCGTAGATTCCAGAAGGTGATCGTCGAACCGACCACGACGGAGGAGACGCTGCAGATCCTGAAGAACATCAAGGACCGCTACGAGCACCATCATCAGGTGACGTATTCTGACGAGGTGCTCCAGTTGATCGTGAAACTCACGGACCGCTACGTCTCGGACCGCTTCTTCCCCGACAAGGCCATCGACGTGCTCGACGAGGTGGGATCGCATATCCACCTGCAGCATGCGGAGGTGCCGAAGGAGATCGTGGATCTGCAAAATGAGATCGAGGAGATCAAGCAGAAGAAGCAGAATGCGGTCAAGAACCAAAACTTTGAGATGGCGGCGGGCTTCCGCGACCAGCAGGTGGAGCGCGAGAAGCAGCTCGAAGAGGCCCAGCACCGCTGGGAGGAAGGTGAGGTCGGCGAGCAGGTGGCCATCACGGAGGACCAGGTGGCCGATGTGGTGTCGATGATGACGGGTGTGCCCGTGCAGCGCATGCAGCAGTCGGAGGGCCTTCGTCTGCGCAATATGGCGACGGAACTGAAGCAGGTGGTGGTGGCCCAGGACAAGGCCATCGAGAAAATGGTGAAGGCCATCCAGCGCAACCGCGTGGGACTGAAGGAGCAGAACCATCCCATCGGCGCATTCATGTTCCTGGGTCCGACGGGTGTGGGCAAGACCTACCTGGCCAAGAAACTGGCGGAGTATATGTTTGGTTCGGCCGATGCGCTGATCCGCGTCGATATGAGTGAATATACGGAGAGCTTCAACACGTCGCGCCTGGTGGGTGCGCCTCCGGGATACGTCGGCTACGACGAGGGAGGCCAACTGACGGAACGGGTGCGCCGCCATCCTTACTCCATCGTCTTGCTCGACGAGATCGAGAAGGCGCATGGCAATGTCTTCAACCTCCTCTTGCAAGTGCTCGACGAGGGACGACTCACGGACGGCAACGGACGACTGATCGACTTCCGCAATACGGTCATCATCATGACGTCGAACGCGGGTACGCGCCAGCTCAAGGAGTTTGGCCGTGGCATCGGATTCACGGCGGGTGGTGCCGAGGGCTTCGCGCGCAACGAGAAGGACAAGGAGTATGCTCGGTCCATCATACAGAAGAGTCTGAGCAAGCAGTTCTCGCCGGAGTTCCTCAACCGTCTGGACGAGATCATCACCTTCGACCAGCTGGACCTCAACGCCATCAAGCAGATTGTCGATATCGAACTCAAGGGCTTGTACAAGCGGGTCGGCGAACTGGGCTACGCGCTCCAGCTCTCTGACGCTGCCAAGGAGTTTGTGGCCAAGAAGGGCTACGACGTCCAGTTTGGTGCGCGTCCGCTGAAGCGCGCCATCCAAAACTATGTCGAGGACGGACTCAGCGAGCGCATCCTGAGTGGCGAAATGAAGGAGGGCGACTCCATCCTGGTCAACCTGACGGAGGACGGTTCCAACCTCTCATTTGACGCGCAGGTGCCCGACCACGAGTTGTTCTGACGCGCGAGCACGCCAAGCAAGAAAGACTAAGTCTGCAAGGGCAGACAGAAATTATAAGGGGGAAGAAAGCCATCAAACTTTCTTCCCCCTTATCGTATTTGGGTCAAATCAAAATCGGAATCTTAGTACTTCAATCCCATGTTGTAGAGGATGAAACTATAGATGTCGGTCTGCTCCTCCAGCTGCTTGCTGACGGGCTTGCCGCCACCGTGGCCCGCCTTGCTGTCGATGCGGATGAGGGTGGGCTTGTCGCTGGCATTGTCGGCTTGGAGCGTGGCAGCAAACTTAAAGCTGTGGGCGGGAACAACGCGGTCGTCGTGGTCTGCCGTTGTGATGAGGGTGGCAGGATACTTCACGCCCTTCTTGATGTTGTGCAGGGGAGAGTAGCCGCGCAAATACTCAAACATCTCCTTGGAGTCGGCACTCGTACCATAGTCGGGAGCCCAGTTCCAGCCGATGGTGAACTTATGGTAGCGGAGCATGTCCATCACGCCCACAGAGGGAATGCAGACGCCAAAGAGGTCGGGACGCTGCGTCATGCAAGCGCCGACGAGGAGTCCGCCATTGCTGCCACCGACGATGGCGAGGTAGGGCGAACTGGTGTATTTCTCCTTGATCAGATACTCAGCAGCAGCGATGAAGTCGTCGAAGACATTCTGCTTCTGCATCTTCGTACCCGCCTCGTGCCAAGCCTCGCCATACTCGCCGCCGCCACGGAGAGAAGCCTGGGCATAGATGCCGCCGCGCTCCAGGAACGGGATGCGGGAAGCGGAGAACGAGGGATTCATCGAGATATTGAAACCGCCGTAGGAATAGAGATAGACCGGGTTCTTGCCGTTGAGTTTCAGGCCCTTCTTGTAGGTGATGAAGAGCGGCACGCGCGTACCGTCCTTGCTGGTGTAGAACACCTGCTTGGTCTCGTAGTCGCTGAGCTTGAAGTTGACCTTGGGCACGGCATAGGGCTGCAGCGAGTTGGCGGCGCGGTCATACTGATATACCGTCCAGGGCTGCGTGAAGGAGGCAAAGCTGACGAAGCACTCCTTGTTGTCCTTGTTGCCGCTGACGCTGGCGCTGCCAATGCCCGGGAGGCTTACCTCCT
>UMJD01039896.1_pt1 | contig 9938 bp, 8 predicted proteins | sample 1965951 | NCBI WGS metagenome assembly UMJD01 (sample SAMEA4836142, study PRJEB28245) | human gut metagenome | biome: gut microbiome; material: fecal sample | place: Denmark | collected 2008 | reverse complement strand
TAAAAATAATAATTATTAGAATCAAGCTTGCTCTGTATAATAGAAAGTGCTTCGCCAAAACGCTGGAAATGTACGATTTCCCGCTCTCTTAAAAATCTTAAAGGATCGAGTACATCTGGGTCATCTTTTGAAAGACGTATAAGATTATCATATGTTGTTCTAGCTTTCTGCTCTGCTGCCATATCCTCAGTTATGTCTGTTATAGCATCTCCCTTTGACTGGAATTCACAGGCATTGAATGGAATTCCACCAGCGGCCTGAGGCCATACGGCTGCTGTATGATCTACATAGTAGGCTTCAAAAGGAGTTCCCTTAATCTGTTCCATTGAAAGATTTCTTGTAAGCTGATGAACCATTGTGCTGATCATTTCAAAGTGTCCTAATTCTTCTGTACCTATATCTGTAAGTAGTCCTGATACTTCTCGGTAAGGCATAGAATATCGTTGTGAAATATAGCGCATAGATGCTCCTAATTCTCCGTCTGGTCCACCATACTGCGAGATGATCATTGCTGCCAAGGCAGGATTCGTTTGCTTTATTTTAATGGGATATTCAAGTCTTTTTTCATAATTCCACATATCAACATACCTCCATTTCCCAAGGCATCGGTGTTGAAACCCACATCCAGTAGTTATCGTTAGATATGTGAAGTTTATCAAGAGGTCCATAATAATCTGCATATTTTGTCATATAATTGCAATATTTATCCCTGATCTGGGCATAATATTCTATAGCTTCCATATCATTAGGATGTGTATCAAGGTAAAGATTAGTTTCAGTTAATATAAAACCAAGCTCATATATATTCTTCATTAGTGCATGCTTGTCGGCAACGATATTACAGGAATTATTTCTTTGCGATAAAGGCATAGGTTGAATATTTGTACATGAAGAGCGGCGCTGCATATCCATAGGCGTATTACAATTAACATTCATTGACTGGCTGTTCATATTATTTATATTACTCATGTTATTCACATTATTCATACTGTTCATATTACTCATATTACTCATATTATTCATGCTATTAATATTATTCATGTTCTGATACCTCCAAAAGGTTTGTTAAGAACAGGAAATAAAGTACCATATTTTAAAGCTCTGCATGGGTCATACAATTCTCCCCATTTCTGCCATGGTACATAGCACATGGCAAGAGAAAATGTATTCTGCATTTTCATAAACATACTCCAGTTATAAAGAATTCATTACATTATATGTAATATATTTTTAGATGACACAGATATCATATCGGGTTATGGATAAAAACAAATAGATATTGTCAAATGATATATGAAAAAATAAAAATATACTTTTGAACATTGCATGAGTTTAGGGTGTATGCTATTTATAAATGTTATATATCAGTGTTGAAAATCAGATATATATGTAGTTATATATAAAGCTATATTTACGAGTTATATAGACGGTTATATATAAAGTTGAAAATTAGCTGGCAGTCAGGACAGCTATGTGATATGATTAATTGAAATTTTACTATAGTGAGGATTAATCATGTGGGAGAAAATTAAAGCGTTTTTAAAGAAAAAAGATGTTGAAGTATCGGTTAAAAGATATGGAATAGACGCACTTGGGGCAATGGCTCAGGGATTGTTTTGTTCGTTATTAATAGGAACTATACTAAATACTCTGGGTACACAGCTTCATATTGGATTTCTTACTAATACAGTTGCAACAATAAGTGGTGTTAATTATACAGTTGGAGGTCTTGCATCAGCCATGAGCGGACCGGCTATGGCGGTGGCTATAGGGTATGCACTGAAATGTCCGCCACTTGTTCTTTTTTCGCTTATAACAGTTGGTTTTGCATCTAATGCATTAGGTGGTGCAGGTGGTCCATTGGCGGTATATTTTGTAGCTATTATTGCAGCAGAAGCAGGAAAATTAGTATCGAAGGAAACAAAGATAGATATACTTGTAACACCATTAATAACGATAGGCGTTGGAACAGGGGTGGCAGCATTGATAGCTCCACCGCTTGGAAAAGCGGCTATGAAAATAGGTGAGGTTATAATGCTTGCAACTAATCTTCAGCCTTTTCTTATGGGAATAGTGGTATCAGTTCTTGTCGGAGCAGCACTTACATTACCGATATCTTCGGCAGCTATTTGTGCAGCATTTGGACTTACAGGACTTGCAGGAGGAGCAGCTGTAGCAGGTTGTTGTGCCCAGATGATTGGCTTTGCGGTTATGTCTTTTAAGGAAAACGGATGGGGTGGACTTGTTTCACAGGGAATAGGTACATCAATGCTTCAGATGGGAAACATAATAAAGAATCCAAGGATATGGATTGCACCGATAGTAACATCAGCAATAACAGGACCTGTTGCAACATGTCTTTTTAAACTGCAGATGAATGGAACAGCAGTATCATCAGGTATGGGGACATGTGGCTTTGTAGGACAGATAGGTGTATATTCAGGCTGGGTAAATGATGTTGCAGCAGGAACTAAGAGCGCAATAACCATGATGGACTGGGCAGGATTAATACTTGTATCTTTTATTTTGCCTGCAGTTATATGTCCATTTATAAATTGGCTGTTAAAGAAAGCAGGCTGGGTTAAAGATGGAGATATGAAACTCCAGTAAGCAGAAAAGAGTGAAATAAAATGTGCAGTGGTGAATATGATAACATATGGAATAAAGATTATATATCAGTGATAAAGTCAAAAAGACGTTCAATAGGTATTGAAGTCCACATGGATGGAAGAGTCATATTAAGAGCTCCGTATACATTAAGTGAAAAACAGCTTGAAGAATTCGTGGATAAACATAAGCTGTGGATTGAAGAAAAGCGACGTTATCTTGGAAGTAAAGCCAGAGCAGGAATATCAACCAATGCAAAGAAAAAAGATGAACTTACTAAAGATGAGATTAAGTGCATTAAAGAAGCATTTGAAAAACGTGTTATATATTACAGCCGTATTATGGGAGTGACGGTTAAAAATATAACTATTAAAAACCAGAAAACAAGGTGGGGCAGCTGCAGTTCAAAGGGTAATCTGAACTTTAATTACCAGCTGTATTATATGCCACAGGAGCTTATGGATTATGTTGTGGTGCATGAGCTTGCACACAGAAAATATATGAATCATTCAAAGGAATTCTGGGCAGAGGTGAAAAAGTACTGCCCAGAATATAAGGAAAGAAAAAATGTCCTAAAAAAATACATATTAGAAACATAGAGGCATATTGCAGACATATATTAGTAAGTGAATGTTACGGTATATAAAGAGTAATTATTTCTAGGTACATTTTTATAAGTGTATGATAAAGCTTCACCGGTTTTTGACACAGCTGTTTTTAAATCAGTTGTGAATGTGCAGGCGAATTCAAGATGAGTCTGTTTGTTTTTAACCGCATTACGGATAAGACGGTTTAACTGTGAAGTGTTGCTTATCATGGTTACTCCAGCATATCTTATATAAGAATATTTTGTTCCACAATTCTCATATTCACTGTATTTGTCATGGTTCCATGTATGATCAATGGACATGTCTTTGGCTGTAATATTAAAGTAAGAATGATCGGTGTATTCAAAAGAAGAACCTATAGGATCATCCCATGTTACGTCTACATGATACCATTGGTCATCCAGTTTAACAGTATTCCATATATGCTGCTCGTCACCAGCTTCACCGGACACTGTTCCATTTTCTATTCCAAGCATATCCATAAATGTTTTAAAACATTCGGTATAGCCGCTGCATACAGCGATTCCGTTAATAAGTGCACTGTATGCATTGTAAGAGGAATCACCAGTATCAACATAAGAAATGTGTTCGACAAGATAATCATGTACTGCAAGTTCGTTTTCTATATCCGAATTAGCAGGAGATGTAATCTCGTTTAATATCTGTATGTATTTAGTATATAATGTAAGCTGGCGTTCATTTAGTCCATCTGTTGAACCGGTTTTATATGCATTGATTATAGAAAAACTATCCCAGCATTCATATGTAATGCGTACATTAAAACCGTTTTTAACACGTTTATATTCACATTTTAACTGTTCTATGCCATCTATGGCAGCAAGCCATGAATTAGCATCTATAAGAGATTCGTCTTCAATGAATAATTCGCATACGGTCTGATTATTTATTAAGCATTGATTGATATAATCAATTATTTCACTAGTTGATGAGGCAGATTTATCATATGCAGTATTGGATATGGAGGTACATGACCCATCTTGCCATTCTGATAAAAATGGGATATTACATCCAGTAAATAAAAGACTTATAATAATTGAAATAATAGCAAAAGTCTTTTTTTTAAAATTTATATTTCTAAAATTGCTTTTTTTAAAATGCATTGTCATTAATCTTTCTATAAATAATTATGTTATAAATTGAATATTGTGTGTTGTTTGGTTATAATCTGTTATGATAAAAACTATGATGTCCACGTCTATGTGCCACTTCTGCTCGTGTTAAATATGTACCACTGGCACATAATACCTGCCAATATCCGCATATCATGGGATTATCATCAAACTTTTATGCTCATATCTCATATCATGTGGGCAACACCATATTATAAAGGTATATAAAAGAACATATACATATCAATTTTAATACGTAATATGCAAAAATAAAAGTATTTATAATAGAATATGGGAGAAATATTGAGAAAATATTAAAAAATTGATATATATCCAGTTAAGGATAGTTAAGAAAAGAGGAATAATATGAACGATTATGTGATAAATACACCGTCAGATTTTAATCTTAAAGAAACGCTGGAATGTGGGCAATGCTTTCATTTTAACATGCTTGATGAGAATGAATATGTGTTGACAGCATATGGACAGCTTTTACATATAAGACAGGATGATAGTAATCTGGTGTTTTACGATACAGATGAGAAGATGTATGATACATTATGGAGAAAATATTTTGATATAGACAGGGATTATGGGAAAATAAAAGAAGAACTGCTTGCAAAGGATGATAAGCTAAAAGAAGCAATATGTGCAATGTCAGGAGTAAGAATACTTAACCAGGAATTTTTTGAAACACTTATATCATTTATAATCTCACAGAATAAGCAGATACCACATATTAAAAAGATAGTAGCTGATATATCAGAAAAGTATGGTACTTATAAAGGCAAGGTAAAAGGAATTCCAATGTATACATTTCCAGATGTTAATCAGCTAAGAGAAGCAACTATTGAAGACCTGAAGGAGTTAAAAACAGGCTTTCGTGCTCCATATATATATGATGCAGTCAGCCATGTTTATGATGGAAGTGTTAATTATAATGAACTTATAAAGTCAGATTCGGCAGCAGGAATAGAAAAAATGTGCAAAATAAAGGGCGTAGGCAATAAAGTTGCAAGCTGCGTAAGTCTTTTTGCACTTGGAAAAAGAGATAGTTTTCCTATAGATGTATGGATAAAAAGGATAATGGAATATCTTTATTTTGATAAGAAGGATACATCTAAGGAGGTTATAGCGGATTTTGCAAAAAACAGGTTTGGAGAACTTGGGGGATACGCACAGCAGTATCTTTTCTATTATGGAAAAACTATAAAAATGGGAGTTGCAGAGTCAAAAAAACATAAAAAATAAAAAAAGTATAATCAAAATGTAAAAACATTAATATATTTGAATTAGTTGTTGACAAATTATTAGCTGGGTGATATCTTATCGTTATCGGGATTAGCACTCAAAAGAAATGAGTGCTAACAGACAAAATTAAAGTAATGATAAAGATAGCTGCCACATACATGTCAGACAGCGGAAAGGTGGATTATATTATGAAGTTAGTACCATTAGGAGACAGAGTTGTAATTAAAGCATTAGTTGCAGAAGAAACTACAAAGTCAGGCATTGTATTACCAGGACAGGCAAAGGAAAAGCCATCACAGGCGGAAGTAGTTGCAGTAGGACCTGGTGGAGTTGTTGATGGCAAGGAAGTTACAATGCAGGTTAAGCCTGGAGATAAGGTAATATATTCTAAGTATGCAGGAACAGAAGTTAAGCTTGATGAAGAAGAATATATCGTAGTTAAGCAGAATGATATCCTTGCAGTAATTGAGGATTAATTATAAATATTCATTATATTGTTGATTATATTATTGATTTTATTTGGAGGTAATAACAATGGCAAAGGAAATTAAGTACGGAATCGAAGCAAGAAAAGCTCTTGAAGAGGGCGTTAATAAGTTAGCTAATACAGTAAGAGTTACAATCGGACCAAAGGGACGTAACGTAGTTCTTGATAAGTCATATGGCGCACCACTTATCACTAATGATGGTGTTACAATAGCTAAGGATATCGAGCTTGAAGATGCATTTGAGAATCAGGGTGCACAGCTTGTAAAGGAAGTTGCTACTAAGACTAACGATGTAGCAGGTGATGGTACAACAACAGCTACTGTTCTTGCACAGGCTATGGTAAATGCAGGTATGAAGAACTTAGCTGCAGGTGCTAATCCAATTATCTTAAGAAAAGGTATGAAGAAGGCAACTGATTGTGCAGTAGAAGCTATAGCACAGATGAGCGAAAAGGTTACAGGCAAGGATCAGATTGCAAAGGTTGCATCTATCTCAGCAGGTGACGAAGAAGTAGGCCAGATGGTAGCAGATGCTATGGAAAAAGTTTCTAATGATGGCGTAATAACAATCGAAGAATCTAAGACAATGAAGACAGAACTTGACCTTGTAGAAGGTATGCAGTTCGACAGAGGTTATATATCAGCATATATGGCAACAGATATGGATAAGATGGAAGCTAACCTTGATAACCCATACATCCTTATCACAGATAAGAAGATATCTAATATTCAGGAAATCTTACCAGTTCTTGAGCAGATTGTACAGAATGGTGCTAAGCTTCTTATTATCGCTGAGGATGTTGAAGGTGAGGCACTTACAACACTTATCGTTAACAAGTTAAGAGGTACATTCAATGTAGTAGCTGTCAAGGCTCCTGGATATGGTGACAGACGTAAGGAAATGCTTAAGGATATCGCTATTCTTACAGGTGGTCAGGTTATCTCAGAAGAACTTGGTCTTGAGCTTAAGGATACAACACTTGATATGCTTGGTAGAGCTAAGTCAGTTAAGGTTCAGAAGGAAAATACAGTTATCGTTGATGGCGAAGGTGCTAAGGAAGATATCGAAGCAAGAGTTGCACAGATTCGTGCACAGCTTGAAGAAACAACATCTGATTTCGATAAGGAAAAGTTACAGGAAAGACTTGCTAAGCTCGCAGGTGGCGTAGCTGTTATCAGAGTTGGTGCAGCAACAGAAACTGAAATGAAGGAAGCTAAGCTTCGTATGGAAGATGCTCTTAATGCAACAAGAGCAGCAGTAGAAGAAGGTGTTATCTCAGGTGGTGGTTCAGCTTATATCCACGCATCTAAGAAGGTTGCAGAGCTTGCTGCTACACTTAGCGGAGATGAAAAGACAGGTGCAGAGATTATCCTTAAGGCTCTTGAAGCTCCATTATTCCACATTGCTAACAATGCTGGTCTTGAGGGTGCAGTTATCATCAACAAGGTAAGAGAATCAGAAGTCGGAACAGGTTATGATGCACTTAACGATAAGTACGTTAATATGGTTGATGCAGGTATCCTTGATCCAGCTAAGGTTACAAGAAGCGCATTACAGAATGCTACAAGTGTTGCATCTACACTTCTTACAACAGAAGCAGTTGTTACAACTATTAAGGAAGATGCACCAGCTATGCCAGCAGGAGCTGCCGGTATGGGCGGAATGATGTAATAAGTAATAATTTGCTATACATCAGTAAGTTGATAAAATAAATTTAACACTTACATCATATTAAAAAAGTCTCTTTGTTTATGTTTTATATTCATAAACAAGGGGACTTTTTGTTGTGCAATATAAAAGGAATGTGTTATGCTATCAAGGTTATTAAGTGAATTACAGCAGATTGAGCTGATTCATATATGTCAGGAGAGCTTGGTTTATGTTTTTTAGTAGAAGAAAGAATGATGATTTGTCAGAAAAGCTGGTTAAACTGGTGGTTCCGATAGCTATACAGCAGTTTATGTTGGCACTTGTGAGTGCCACAGATGCGGTTATGCTGGGCTTTGTAGACCAGACCTCGTTGTCTGCAGCTTCACTTGCCGGACAGATACAGTTTGTGCTTAATCTGTTTATAGCAGGGATAACAGCAGGCTCAGGAATAATGATTTCACAGTACTGGGGAAAGAAGGACATAAAAGCTATTGAAAAGGTCATGCCGGTGGCTTTATATGCTAATCTGCTGTCAGGCGGCATATTCACTATTCTTGCGCTTCTCATACCTGAGGGACTTATAAGGATATTCACTAACGAACCGGAGCTTATTGCAAGCGGTACACTATATATCAGGGCTGTAGCCTTATCTTATGTGCTGTGTGCAGTATCGCAGGTATATCTGATTCTTCTTAAGAATACAGGAAGGGCGGCTCAAAGCTCTGTTATCAGCTCATCAGCAGTTGCTGTTAATATAGTCTGCAATGCTGTCCTTATATTTGGTTTGTTTGGCATGCCACGTCTTGGCATACGTGGAGCGGCTTATGCAACTGTAATATCGAGAGTGATAGAGCTTGTATGGGCATATATTGTAGTTAACAAAGACAGGATTGCCGCTTTGGAATGGAAAGGAATTATTCATACAGATAAAGCACTGACAAGAGATTTCTGGTATTACACAACACCTGTGCTATGTGCCTCCTTAGTGTGGGGCATTGCATTTGTATTATACTCAGTTATACTTGGACATATGGGAAGTGATGCTGTTGCAGCAAATTCCATAGCCAGTATAGTAAAGAGCATGGTGCAGTGCGTTATAAGGGGTGTTAGTGCCGGGGCAGGAATTATTATAGGTAATCTTCTAGGAGCAGGTAAGCTTGATAAAGCCAGGGAATATGGTGGAAGAATTACAAGACTGTCAATAGCCATTGGGATAATAACAGGTCTGCTTCTTATCGTTGTAGCTCCGGTTGTATCGCGTGCAGCCCCTATGTCAGATACAGCGAAGGGGTATCTTGGCTTTATGCTGATAGTCCTAGGCATTAATCTGATGGGGCAGTCGGTGAATACAACTGTTCTGGATGGGATATTCTGTGCCGGAGGTGATGCAAAGTTTGATATGAAGGGGAATATTGGTGCAATGTGGTGCTTTGCGGTTCCGCTTGGCTTTATAGCAGCATTTGTATTCAGTGCACCAGTCTGGCTTGTATATATCATAATAAGCCTGGATGAGCTGGTAAAGCTCCCGGCAGTATATATACATTATAAGAAGTATATCTGGGTAAGAAATATTACAAGATAAAACACTAGTGAAAGATACCAGGGATAGTTGTTTCTATTTAAAAAAGTTAAGGGGTATGTTATAATACTTCCATATTGGATTTTAGTTGTCACGCAGGAGGAATGGTAATGGCGGATATTGATGAGCTTAAAAAGAAACTTGAAGATGGATGGATAAAGGGTGAGCCTTATGTATTTGTAAGTTATGCAAGTAAGGATAAAGAGAAGGTTTACGAATTTGTATATGAACTTAGAAAACGCGGAATTAATGTATATATAGATATAGAGCTTCAGGAGAATATTTCTAAGAACTGGTTACAGAATATTAAGGAGCGTTTATATGATGTTGATTGTGTTGCTATGATTTCATTTCTTAGTCTTAACTATTTCCGTAGTTATGCCTGCCTTATAGAACAGCTTGTAACACGTTCAGAGGATTTAAAGATGGAAAAAGGCAAGTATCTTGAGAATTTTTATATTGCATTGGATGATAATATGTCTACAATACAAAGAATGGAAGATGCAGTGTATGATAATACAGTTGCAAAAGAAAGTCAGAGTATGGCAATAAAGATGGTTCCAGAGGAAGTAAATGTCCTTAAAGATGTCATGGAAGATAATATTGCAGTAAAGAGCAAGTTAA
>UMJD01005419.1_pt1 | contig 10061 bp, 7 predicted proteins | sample 1965951 | NCBI WGS metagenome assembly UMJD01 (sample SAMEA4836142, study PRJEB28245) | human gut metagenome | biome: gut microbiome; material: fecal sample | place: Denmark | collected 2008 | reverse complement strand
ATATTTAATCCTTTTAATAATATCCACCCAGACATAACTATTCTTAGTCATATCTGAGTGGATTCCCTATCATACATAATTATACAATTATGTCAACATGCATGTCAGCCGCCTCAAAACCTTTCTTAAGCTTTCGGCTAACTTTCTTAATTTCTGTACTGTATTCTTTCTTGTGATTATCTTTTTCAGATGTTTTATCTGATACTTTTGTATCTACAGAATCTGCTTTATCTGGTATATTATCAGAAGCATCAGTAAGTTCAGTATCATCAGCTTTCTCGCTGTCTGTTATCTCATCTGATATATCATTATCTGCTGCATCCTGTTCTTTCTTTTCGTCATCAGTTGGCATACTCTGATAATCTGCGGATTTGACAAACTCAAGATGTGCAGCCTCAATGTTGTTAGTCTTTGCAAGTATTTCCTGGGCTTTCGCTAACTTGGCACTTTTAGGTATTGTCGGGGCATTGACGACACTGCTTAATGAACTCTCCAGTTCTCCAAGCTTCTGCAGCTTTACACGGTCAACCTCTTCCTTAGTCTTGCACTGTCTGAGTTTTTCCTTGTAGCTTTCTTTATCTTCTTTAGTTTCACGATATTTCTTTAAAGCAACAGGATCATTCTTTTCAAGATAAGATATTTCCTCAGGCGAAAGACTCCCACCTGACATAATCTTATTATCAATTTTCTGACGCTTCTGTGTTTCTCGATTATGTTCTAACTGGTCCTGAAAATCTGCAATCATAAACTGCTCGGATGTCCATGTAGAACGCTCGTTTAACTCCTGCTTAGATAAAACATTGCCAGATTCCTTTTTCTGCATCCATTTGTTGTTAAGCATCTGCAATTGTACGGTACTTGCTATTGTTCCTGATAATATCACTAGGCACACCCCCTGACATTATACAGAAAAGTCAACATTCTGACCCACATTCTTCTCCTGTGGAGTTTTTACTGTATCACTTAAGAAAAGCTGTTCCTGGTCTTTTATCTTTTCAAGAAGCTCTTCTATTGATGAAGCTGTCACTGTTACGGTCTCTGTATCGTCAGTATCATCGACATCCCCGGTCTCTTTACGTTTCTTTTCCAGCCGCTCCTCATTCTTTTTCTTTTCTGCCTTCTTCTGTGCTGTCTTCTTAGCTTCTTTCTTTTCTACAGCCTTCTTCTCAATGCGCTCCTTCTGTGCAGCACTTGACTTTTCAAGCACAGCAAAATATGATGCTGTACCATTATCATTAACCTGCATTCCAAAGCCCTTTACACTAGTTCCTGTTGCTGAAAGACTGCTTGCAAGCTGTGAGATTCCACTGGCAGCATTTGCAATAATTCCTTCATACTGTTTTCTGTAATTCTCATCAGAAGCCATTCTTTCAATTTTATTCTCATCAATAAGGACAACCATATTATTAGAATTAGCATAACCTGCAGCATTAGCCTTGGCATTCTCTTTCTGATCCTCACTTACAAGAATAAAGTTCATATTAGAGTACTTTTTCTTTAATTGTTCATAATATTTGCTTGCTTTCTCGCTTAACTTGGGATTGCCAATAGTCTGACCACTGACTTTCTTCTTTCCGCTTGTCTCATCGGTCTTAGTTGTCTCTGGCTTAGAATAAACAGCCGCCGTATCTGCATACGAACCGGCTATCTGGGAAAAATTCCCTGAAGATATACTACTCATAATTCATTCCTCCTTGAATGTAAATGTATTGGATAAAGTCATCCTTGACTTTTCTTAATATTATATCGGCATATTTACAAAAAAAATAATCGCATCACATAAAAAATGATACGATTACTTTCATTCTAATCATTCTTTTCCTTCTCTCTTCTTATAAAAAGACAGACACATATAACAACAAAAACAACAGTTGCAGCTATAAGTATTGGCCATACAGGAATCGGACAGACATATGTTCTTATAAGCTTAAGTCCCTGATAAAGTGTATATACACCGAATATCGAGAATATTGCGAATGCAAGTGTATTAAGCAGTCCGTCCGGAGTCTTGCTCTTTAACAGATATCCGACTAACATACCAAGAATGTCAGCCGCAAAAAGTCCAAGTGAACATCCTATCCATACAATAAGAGTTGCACTCATACCTTCATTAGCACCAAATGTTATGGCTGTAAGCTGTGTCTTATCACCAAGTTCTGCAATGAAAAATGTACAGAAAACTGCAAGTGGTGCAAACTTAATCTTTGATTTGCCGCTGCCTTCTTCTTCGTCATCATCATCCCCTGCAATAGTTGATGCAGCAAAATAAAGAAATGCAAGTGCTGCAATAGTCTTTATAAGCCAGTCAGGAATAAATTCACTGACAAGCCCACCTGCTAAAACAGCAAGTCCGTTAAGTACAAGAATTGCTACAGCAATTCCTGATATAATATCTCTTAACTTATATTTAGAAGTAAGAGCAATAAGCATGAGCTGGGTTTTATCGCCCATCTCAGCTATGAATTCAGTAAAAAACACTTTTAAAAACAACAGCATTTGTATGTTACCTCATTTATCTTATTATGATATAAGCTGCATATATCACATAAAGTGCAACCATTGAAAAACCTTCGATTCTTCCGATTTTCTTCTTTGTTCCAGCAAATATCCATACACATATTGTAAATACAATAAGCACACACAAATCTATAATATTTTCTGTAATTATGCTGATTGGGCTGATTGCTGATGCAATACCAAGTACCATAAGTATGTTAAATACATTTGAACCAATCGCATTACCAAGTGCCATATCGACTTCGTTCTTTCTGGCTGCAACTATTGAAGTTACAAGCTCTGGAAGTGATGTTCCTATTGAAACTATTGTAAGCCCAATAAGTGTCTGGCTCATTCCGAGGTCACTCGCTATCCTTGAGGCAGCGTCTACGGTAATATCTCCGCCTACTGCAATCGCAGCTGCACCGCCAATAATAAACAGAATACTAAGCGGAACTGAAATCAACTTAATATCTTCATCAGAACCGCCCTCAATCTCGATTTTTTTGCCTTCTTTGCTTGCCTTTAGTGCAATCTTAATCATGTAAAAAATGTATCCTGCAAATGCACCGATAAATATTACACCATCAAAATGTCCAAGCATCATTCCTGACTTATCACCAACCCCAAGGATTCCTAAAATCAATAAAAGTCCTGCACAGATAAGTGAAAATGGGATATCTCTTTTTATTGTTTCTTTTGCAACATTTACTGTTGCAATCATTGCACACACGCCAATAACAACCATCAGGTTAAATATATTAGAACCGACTACATTACTTACTGCAAGCTCATTGTTGCCTGTAATTGATGCAGATACACTGACCGCCGTTTCTGGAAGCGATGTTCCCATTGCAACAATTGTAAGTCCAATAATAATAGACGGAACATGTAGTCTCTTTGCTACACTTGAGCTTCCTTCTACGAAAAAGTCTGCACCTTTAATAAGCAGAACAAAACCGATTATAAGACATACAAGTACAAGAGCAAATGGTGCATTGTTAATGAATTTTTCCATGTTTTCCTCCTTTTTTTCTCTCCATAATAAGTGTCGTCAGCTTAAATACTCTGCCACTACTATATCCAACAGATAAAAAAAGACTCATGTATATCAACTACCTGCCGTGTACAACACTAACTGTTAATTGATATACATGAGTCTCATTATTTAAGATTTGCCAGATTATACTCTTTAATTATAATCAGAATGTTGACAAATCACACTTTCGCGCTAACTACTCCCTCATGGAATATTTAATTACTTGATAAATAATATCAAATGCCTGCATGTGTGTCAATAACTAATTCTTATGAAATCTCTTTTCTTCCTCATAAGCAGGCTCACATGTAAGATTCATGCCCAGTCTCTTAAATGTATCCTTATCTACCGCTGAAAGAATAACTGTTGAATGAACATCACATGCATAAAGCTTAGGCATCTGCTTTAATGCCTTGTCAGCTAACGGATTGGCTACAACTGAAGATGAAAGTGCAATAAGAATTTCATCTGTATGAAGTCTTGGATTCCTGCTGCCAAGATAGTTAGTCTTTAAGGTCTGGATTGGACTGATTGACTCAGGTGATAGCAGGTCAACTGAATCATCTATTCCTGCAAGCTGCTTTAATGCATTAAGCAATGCTGATGACGCAGCACCTAACAGATCACCTGTTTTTCCAGTAACAATAGTTCCGTCTTCTAACTCAATTGCAACCGCCGGTTTATCACCGCTTTTTGCTGACTTTTCAAGTGCAGCATTAACAACAGGTCTTGAAGATGGTGTGATTCCTGCCTGATTCATTAAAAGCTCAATCTTATAAATTTCCTGATTGTTTACACCAGTTCTCTTCTGGTCGCATAAATATTTGTAATATCTTCTGATAATCTCCATATTAGAAGCATAACGGCATGCTTCATCATCAACAATACAGTTACCAGCCATATTAACACCCATATCTGTTGGTGACTTATATGGACTCTCACCGGCAATGAGCTCGAACATGGCATTAAGCACAGGGAATATCTCGATATCTCTGTTATAATTAACCGTTGTTTTACCATATGCTTCCAAATGGAAAGGATCAATCATATTAACATCATTAAGGTCTGCTGTCGCTGCCTCATAAGCAAGATTAACAGGGTGCTTAAGTGGAATATTCCAGATTGGGAATGTCTCAAACTTCGCATATCCAGCCTTAACACCATGCTTATATTCATGGTAAAGCTGTGAAAGACATGTAGCCATCTTTCCGCTTCCAGGACCAGGAGCAGTAACAACTACAAGTGGTCTGGTAGTCTTAATAAATTCATTCTTTCCGTAACCATCATCACTTACAATCTTGGCAACATCATTAGGATATCCGGCAATCTTGTAATGCTTGAAATTCTTAATTCCATGTGCATCTAACACCTTGATAAAATTATCAACCTCTGGCTGCTGGAAATACTTAGTGATGCAGACACTGCCTACAAAAAGTCCATATTCCGTAAATTCATCTATAAGTCTTAATACTTCCTGATCATATGTAATTCCGTAATCGCCACGAATCTTATTACTTGCAATATCTTCTGCACTTATTGCAATAACAATCTCAGCCTGCTCCTTTAACTGTAAAAGCATCTGAAGCTTTGAGTCCGGCTTAAATCCTGGAAGAACCCTTGAAGCATGATAATCATCGAACAGCTTTCCGCCAAACTCAAGATATAACTTATTGTCAAACTTGGCAATTCTCTCCTTAATATGCTCAGACTGCATTTTTAAATATTTGTCATTATCAAATCCTATCTTCATAATCTTATTCCTTTAAGTAAAATTCTTTAATAAAATTAACACAAATCACAAAATTTATCCAGTTCTTTAGTGACAATATTTTTCGTTTTGAACTTCGGATTATTGTATAATCTGCCTCGTGCCATGACTAAATCCACGTTACGAAGTGCCCTGAGATCATCTAACGGATTATTCTTAGTTACAATCAGGTCAGCACATTTACCGGCTTCAACAGAACCTGTATCATCACCAATCCCTGCCATTACTGCACTGTTAAGCGTAGCTGTGTATAATGCAAATGCATTGCTTACACCTACATATTTGTGGAAATAATAAAGCTCTCTCCAGAAATCATACTGTGTAATCCATGGACAGCCAACATCATTACCAAGTACGACCGGAATGTCGTTGGCAATTGCTGCCTTGGCACATTCCTTTATTCCCTCAAACACGATATTGCCATTGTACTGCTCAACCTCTGACGCATTAGATACGCTTCTGTCAAAAAGAGCATATGGCAGTGCAGGTGATAATGTTGTGCATAAAAATGCATTATTCTCCTTAAACAAATGTATTATCTCATCATCAGGCTTTGCTCCATGCTCTATTGAATCAACACCATTTTCAAGTGCAACCCTTACACCCTCTGGCGACTCTACATGTGCAGCAACCATGTATCCAAGTGCATGTGCCTTATCACATACAGCCTTAACCATCTCAGGTTTCATCTTAAGCTCACCAGGAACACCCTTAGCCTTTGCGTCGAGTACGCCGCCTGTAATCATAAGCTTAATAAGGTCAACATTCTGGCTTTTTGCAATATCAACCTGAACAAGTGCTTCATCTATATTGTTAGCAGCTACCGCAACCGAACCAGCCATATGTCCACCCGGCACAGAAATTCCTTCATTAGCTGCAAGTATTCTTGGTCCGTCAGCCTTGCCATTTCTGATATCATCCCTTACTCTTGTATCAAAATCCGCCAGGCCACCGACAGTTCTTATAGTAGTAACACCACTCATAAGCTCTGTCTTTGCAAAATCCTTTACGACCTTATATGTCACAGCCCTTGAAAGTGCTGTTCCCATAAGCAGCTTAACAGTCTTTTCATTATCTCTCTGCTTTTTCTGTGGCTTTCCATTGCCTGCAAGATGAACATGCATATTAATAAGCCCCGGCATAAGGTATTTACCCTCAAGATTAATCTCCTTAAAGCCGTCTGGTACAGTGTTACCCTTCACAATACCAGTAATCTTGTCATCTTCAACAAGCACAGAATGACCATCCAAAACTTTCATATCCTTAGTTCCATCAAGGATATGTCCATTAGTAAAAATGTATTTCATAACCATCCGCTCCTTGCTTTTAGCATAATCTTAGATTATTTTACCACATTTTCACCAGTAATGTCACATGAAATAAATGCTTTCTAGAATAGCATCACAACAGCATGCACAACAAATGCCATCACCCACGCAATCAGGCACTGCCATACAACCATTATAACTGCCCATTTTCCGCCAAGCTCACGCTTTACTGAAGCAATTGCTGCGATACAAGGTGTGTACAGAAGACTGAATACAAGCATTGCGGCTGCACCGGCTGTTGAAAGTGCTGCCCGTATGCCTGTCCCGAAAAGTATCTGCATTGTTGATACGACACTTTCCTTTGCCATGACACCACACAGCAAAGATGTACATATTCTCCAGTCACCTAATCCTAAAGGTGCAAATACAGGGGCTATTATTCCCGCAATAAGTGCAAGTATGCTGTCCTTTGAATCTGTAACAAGATTAAGGTGCAGATTGAAGCTTTGTAAAAACCAGACAATTACAGTTGCAACAAATATAACTGTAAATGCTCTCTGCAAGAAATCTCTGGCCTTTTCCCATAATAACTGCAAAACATTTTTCATGCCTGGTAGTCTGTAATTAGGAAGTTCCATAACGAAAGGAACAGCTTCGCCTTTAAACAATGTTCCTTTGTAAAGCAATGCCACAAGAATTCCCATAATAATTCCAAAGAAATATAAGCCTCCCATTATAAGTGCGCCCTTTCCCGGGAAAAATGCACTGACAAAGAATGAATATATTGGCAGCTTGGCTGAACAGCTCATAAATGGTGTAAGAAGAATTGTCATCTTCCTGTCTCTCTCACTTGGAAGCGTTCTTGTTGCCATAACCGCAGGAACAGTACATCCAAATCCAATCAACATAGGAACAATACTTCTTCCTGACAGACCAATCTTTCTTAATAGTTTATCCATAAAAAATGCTACTCTTGCAATATAACCACTGTCCTCCATAAGTGATAAGAAGAAAAACAGTGTAACAATAATCGGCAGGAATGAAAGCACTGAGCCGACACCTGCAAATATTCCATCTATTACAAGACTGTGAATAACCTTATTCACGCCTGCCGCTGCAAGTGCATTGTCAACAACGCCAGTAAGTGCATCAATACCCATCTGCAGAACATTCTGTAAAAATGCACCAATCACATTGAATGTAAGAAAGAATATTGCAAGCATAATTGCTACAAAGCAAGGTATTGCCGTATATTTTCCAGTAAGAATCTTATCAATCTTCTGGCTTCGTATTCTTTCTTTACTTGCCTTAGGCTTAACAACATTAGCTTCACATATCTTCTCTATAAATGTAAATCTCATGTCCGCGATTGCCGCACTTCTGTCAAGACCTCTCTCATTCTCCAACTGAAGTACAATATGCTCAAGCATTTCTTTTTCATTCTCATCAAGCTGCAACAGTTTTAATATAAGATGGTCACCTTCAATAATCTTACTTGCTGCAAATCTTACTGGAATATCAGCTCTCTTTGCATGATCCTCTATAAGATGAATTACTGCATGTATACATCTGTGTACTGCTCCTCCGAAATCATTCTCATCACAGTAATCAGTTCTTTCCGGCTTTTCCTGATATTCTGCAATATGAAGTGCATGCCTTATAAGCTCATCAACGCCTTCATTCTTGGCAGCAGATATAGGAATAACCGGGATTCCAAGCATATTTTCCATGCCATTAATATCAATAGAACCTGAATTGCCTACTACCTCATCCATCATATTAAGTGCAAGAACCATAGGCACATCCATCTCTAAAAGCTGCATTGTAAGATACATATTTCTCTCAATATTAGTTGCATCAACAATATTAATAATCGCCTTTGGCTTCTCATTAAGCACAAAATTTCTCGAAACAATCTCCTCACTGCTGTACGGAGACATAGAATATATTCCCGGTAAATCCGTAACTGATGTATTCTCATGTCCCTTAATCATACCGCTCTTGCAGTCAACCGTAACTCCCGGAAAATTTCCGACATGCTGATTAGAACCGGTAAGCTGATTAAACAGAGTTGTCTTTCCACAATTCTGGTTACCAACCAGTGCAAATGTAAGCTTTGTTCCTTCAGGAAGCTTTTCTCCATCTCCCTTAGCATGGTATTTACCAGTCTCACCAAGTCCCGGATGGTCAGACTTATATATTCGGTCTGGTCTTTCGTGTTTTCTTGTACGCTCATCTATAGGATCAATAGTAATCTCTCCTGCATCGGCAACTCGAAGTGTCAGTTCATAGCCATGTATCTGTAATTCCATTGGATCACCCATAGGTGCCAGTTTTACAAGCGTAACCTCCGCCCCGGGAATTACGCCCATATCAAGAAAATGCTGTCTTAATGCGCCTTCACCACCAACTGAGGTAATTCTTGCACATTGTCCAATCTTAAGTTCATTTAACTTCATGTGTGTTTTCCTTTTCTAAATAATCTGCCCAAATCATTATTGATAATTCTTCTCAATATTTATTGTAGCACATATGACAAGTGCAGGACACCCCTTAATTGGCATCCTGCACATTTTTCTTAATATTCTACTTCTCTTCTGCATGGAATAAATCACTTAGTAGTCGCAATCATATCCGCAATCGCCCATCTGCCCTCATATTTCACGAAATAGAATGTCGAATCAATAACATCTTTTCTTGCGCCGCCTGAGGTAAGTGTCATATTCTTTGTAAATGCAATATGACATGAATAACAGTCATCATTATATTCAATATAATTATCAACTGTCACTCCTGTATACGGATTTCCCGACAATGTGTGGTCACTGATAAATGTAATATCCGCACTTGAAGCATAATCTTTCGCAAGATTCCAGTAATAAGAATCCTCAATAAGATACTGCTGCACTGTTGCAAGTCCATGACCTGAACCGCTTAAATCATTAGTAAGGAAATTATCCCATATTTTTGCCATATTAAGAGCTTCTTCTTTTCTTTCTGATGGCATATCGGCAGAATTGCCACTTGCAGCTACAGATACATTTCCCTTAGCATCTACATTTGCAGTAACTTCACTGCCTGATGCATTATATATCTTAATCTCCGGCTTATTGACAAATCCTGTCAGCTTATATTCTACTGATTTTGGCATTGTAACATATTTAGAGACATTCACAAAATCAGGATTTTCTATAACCTTACCAGTCTTGTAATCATCTGACACAGTTATTCCATTAACTGTAAATGTATACCCTTCCGGAATTGATACAGTATAATCGTTAGTCTTTGCCGAAAATACAGGCTCAATTGATTTAACCTTCCAGTCAAACACTGTGAGTATCCCAAGAACAACATGCTGGTCTTTAGCTTCCAGAGTCATTCTGGCAACCTTCTTGTCATCAGCATATATGTCATACATAGGCTCTTCTGTATTATAACTGCCCTCTGATTTCTTATATGTATAGTCAGTTGTACCATCTAATTCGGACAT
>UMJD01020018.1_pt1 | contig 10144 bp, 11 predicted proteins | sample 1965951 | NCBI WGS metagenome assembly UMJD01 (sample SAMEA4836142, study PRJEB28245) | human gut metagenome | biome: gut microbiome; material: fecal sample | place: Denmark | collected 2008 | reverse complement strand
TTGCTCAGAAGTAGCATCTTTAGGTATACTAATTTTTTTTGTTTTTTCTTTTTTCAATTTTAAAAATACTAAAATCTTATCTACGAAGCCCCCAACAGCACTAGGTAATGTTTTAGTAAAAAAATTAACTATTGCCGTTACCCATTTTCTAACTATTTCAGCAATTCTATGCAATTGTTTTTTTATCCATCCAAAAAATCCTGTGCCATCTGATTTCTTTTTTCCTGTTGCCTCAGATATATAATCTTGTAAAATTGTAGAAGTTATATTTTGATTAAATACTGTTGATTCATAACAATATTTAATTATATCTGTAGGATCAGATACATATGAATCTATAAACATTATAATTCCTCCTTATATAACTGGATAAGATTTTACATATATCATCATATATTCAATATGATTAATTAAATATATTCTAAATCCGGCAGGATTTAAATCATTATCAACGTTATCAATAATCTCTTTAAGTATAGTATTAAATGGCCTATCCATTTTATCGGCTTTACTTTGAATTTTTTCTGTATAAATAATTCCAATATTCGCCATATCTACTTTATTGGTACAAAATAAATCATAAGTAAATCCTTCTGTTCTAGCAATACCTATTTTGGTATTATCTTTAATAATCTTATACTCTTTGCTAGATGATAAAACTTTCTTTAGTTGTGTAACAGCTTTGTAAACAGCTTTATCTCTGCTAATTTTTTCTTCAGGCATTTTAACTTTAAACAATTCATTTAAGACTTCATCACCATATTGGAAATATTCTATTGAATTACTTTCTTTAATACTTTTATTTAATTCTTTAATTCTATTACTACAAATTTGAATTGTCTTTTGCGTTTCTATAATTGTTTTCTTTACATCAGTTTCTGTTAATCCTTTATCTAAATATTTCTTTTTAATATACTTATAATAAGATTTAGTTTTCTTGCATTCTCCTAATCTCCTACAATTATACATTCTTTCTTGAATTTTGTTTAATGTAGGGATTGATGTTCTGGTATCGTCTCTTAGATATTTTAATTCATCAATATCTTTTGATGTTTGGCAAATTTGCCTTAAGCCTGGATTATAATGGTATTTTATTAAATCTGGATAACCATTTATAACCACATTTTTAGATTTATTTATTTTTTTTATTTTGAGAGGTAATACTAATTTACTTAAGTACGAAGATTCATGTAAAACACTATTTAAAATCTCGTTACTATTGTCATTTATCATATTTATACATCTCCATAAAAATAATCATTTATAATACTACCAAATAAATCATTATTCGGATAATATCTTGATTCATTTTGAACTTTTCTAGATACCATTTCAAGCTGTTGTTGCAACTGTTTATTTATTTGAGCTTGTTTACCAGCAACTTTTTTATACTCTTTTGCTATTGCATTAAGATTAGTTTCAATTATATTATAAAGTTCATCCTGTGAAGAAACAGTATTAGTTTTTATTTTTGCGACTTCAAGAGTAACACTTATCACTTTAACTTGCTTTTTCACTTTGCGTTGATCTTTATTTTTTATAAACTCGAACGCTTTCTTAATAAGACCTCCAATAAAACCTACTATTTTTTTAATAAACCCAATAATAGCACCAATTACTTTTTTACAAATCTCGATTAATTTTTCAAGCACTGATCCTATGATACTTTCACTAAGTATCTCTTGATCAAAATTATAATAGTAGTTCATACATTCCGATAAATATTGATCATTATTGTAATTGATATCATTTTCATCACAAAGTTGTAATGCTAATTGTTCAAGTTGATAAACTCCATCTAAAGACTTATTTTCAGCAACTTCATAGTCTTTAATTAAAGTAGATTCAATGTAATTAGTTCTTTGGGTAAACACTACTCCCGGTTTTAATTTCTCTGGTAAATCAAATTCCCCAGGATTGCATTGATACATTTTAATTTTTTTTAAATCCTTGATCTTTACAAGCTTTAACAAATTTAACTACACTGATATAAGATTTGCCATCCACAAATTTTATAGGTTTAGCAAATTCCCATCTAGCATGAGCAACCTCATCTTTGTATGATTTTTTAGTTTGAAAAACAAACATGTTAAAAATAGTTGATTTCTTTTTATCATTTTTAAATAATATATTAGCAGTTGCTTGCTTATTTGGATTTTTAGATATCCATGTATATATCTCATCAATGGTATCATCTATTTCTTTACATGTGATACCACTTAATTTTAGCAATTTGCTTTTTTTGAGAGCCTCTGTTATTTTTTTCCTTAATCTAGGATCTGTACGTTCAGTTAATGTTGAATCTGATCCGTGTGATCTAACTACCACATCATAATGTAATAAATCTTGTATAGAATCTTTAAATTTAGTATTTTCTCCACCTATTTCAAATCCATCACCGCAAACTAAAATTCCAGCACCAACAGATCTACAATCAGCAAGATATTTATTTTTTATAAATTGATCCTGATTTTTCTCTATTTGATCTTTCATATCTTTAATATTTTGTGGAGATGAACCTTTAATCATAGTATCTAATTGAGAAGATGAAATTTTTAATACTTTAACATTATTTTCAATAAGCTGTTTTAATAATTTTTCTGTAGTTTCAGCATATTTCAATCTGGTTTGAAGCAATAATCGTATAAATTGAGGATCTTGACTTTGATATGTGAATCCATCTTTTATATCATGTTTAATTTCTTCTACCGATTTTCCAGTCGCCCAAGAATTTTGAAGTTGAAAGAAATCGTTAAAGCAAACTTGGAATGTTTTTATAATTTTTATTGTATCAGAATCGGCACTTTTATTTTTATATTCTTCTATTTTTAAATCCACAAAATCATTATATGCTTTAACAATATCTTTTGATTATAAAATAGCTTGATATTGTTCTTTGTCAAGAGTTTCAAGTCTATGCTTCATCTCCGCATCAATAATATCACCAGAAAATATTCCAATTTCTGCTTTATTTTTTGCTTTCATGTTTTGAGCTGCAGCTGAACCAGATTTATCAATTTTTGGACCAACCGAATATTCTTCTTCAGCTATATACGTATTGGTTATAATCATTTATTCCACCTCATTCTTTTTATAAATTTCATCAAATAAATTTTCATCACTTTCTTCAGCAAAATAAATATCTTGTCTTAATTTATCAAGATTTTGATATAAATAATGCATCTGTTCCATAGTAATATCATACTTCTTAAGCATTAAGCAATCATAATGAAAATCATAAGAAGGTTTACCACCTTCTAACACTTTAAAATAATTATCGGTTCTTTCTACAAGCATTTGCATCTCTGCTTCTAAGTATAAAAGATTTTCTTTAGCTTCTTTTACACTCATATCATAAAATTCGTTTTCAATTACACTTATATCCCCATTCTCATATATTCCAGGATTATGCATTGCTTCTGATAAAACTGTAGTTAGCCTGTAATTATCAACTGTAGGAGGATTATCTTCTACAGTACTTTCATTTATTTTTATAAGGAAAGAATCTACTGATCCAACTCCCATACTTACATCAAGATCAATCATAGACTCTTTTAATTCGAGTATTGTATCTAATAACTGATCAAACTGGTTATCAGTTAATCTTAAATAATTAAACTTATTAGTCTTTTTGATAGCTTTTTCTTTCTCAACTTGTTTTTCTCTATAAGTATCCATTTCTCGATTATTTGGATTCTTTCCACCATCCTTAATATCTAATACAAGATTATAAGGAATATAATAGAAATCGGTAATCCAAAAATGTTTCTTTCCTTGATAAAAATATTCTATTGTGGGTCCTGGAGCTTGAATATCTTCTGATTTTACATGAAGAAATTTATCCATAAACTCCAAAAAGTTTTTCTCATAAGATCCAACATAAGGAAGAATTCCACCATCAGTAAACTTATAATCTCCACTAATAGATCTTCCTTTAAGCATCTTATCCTGAAACTTTGGATCATTTAAAAAATCTTCTTTTGTTTTTCCATTATACTTTGCTTTCATTCGTTTTTCACACATCTGTAAATATTGATCATGGCATTTTTTAGAACCACATAATCTTTCGTAACGTTGTTTATCTTCATTCCATGGAGATGGATTATGACAGATTATACAACGTCCAGTTTCTTTTTTATTGATAGAATTAAATGCTACTCTTGCTGCTGTATATCCTTCAGGAATCATATCCTGATGATATTTGTCTATGTGTCTTGAGAGCTTTTCTCTATCAAATTTAAATTCGCAATATGGACATTTAAATTTCTTTTTATATTTTTTTAGAGTTGTCTGTGCCATACTAAACTCCTCCTAAACATATTAATTAGATGTAATTTTGAGCTATTATGTATTTTTTTATAACCATCACATATGAATAATTATATGGAGGTGAGTGATATGGCCAATACTGGTATTCTTAAAGAATATGCCATGTCGGTAAATGATTTTAAACAACCTGCAGAAGCAAAAGGAAAGAAAGCTATTGGTGTACTTATAGTACGCCTTTTATTAATGGAAAAGGGAACTGATCCTATGCGTCCAGATATGGGTGTAGGAATAGCTTCTAGATATAGATACATGTTTGAAGATAACTGTAGTGAATTAGAACAAGACATTAGAAATCAACTTCAGACTTATTTAGTGCCATATTCTAATATATCCACTCTTAAAGCTACAGTTGTTGATAAAGAATTACATTTAACCATTGTAATAGACGATAACACATATTCTTATAAAACTATTCATTTATCAGATGATGATAATGTTACATTAGTAGATCTTATGGATGATAAGACAGAATAAAATAAGGAGGAACTATATATATGGCTAATACTATTAATCTTAGCTCATTAAAGTCTTCTAATAAAGGAAGAAACATTGATGGGAAAGAATTAAGAGACTTTGGTAATGGCAAAAAAGAATTTGATCCAACTGAAAATGGAATTTTTGCTGCTCCAGAAGAAGAAAGAAAATCTGATAGAGATATTGCATTAGAAGCATTGGATAATCAGTTAGCAGATAGACGTAAAGAAGCTGAAGAATTCAATAGACTTCTTGACGAACATGATGGCGTTATGACCGAAGAAGAATATCTTAAAGCTACAGGGAAATCTTTTATCTCTGATATGCTTGATGATCATACTACAGAAGAAGAGAAAAAAGAAATTGAAGAAATGAGAGCTGCTAATAGAGCAGCAAAAGAAGCTGAAAAGCAAACAGCAGAGAAACCTAAAATTGTTTCTATGCCTAGCAATAATGAAGAGTTATCTGAAGAAGATGATGATCTTGATGATATAGAAAAAGAAATTTTAGCCGAGGAGGATAATACAATGCCAATCGCAAGAGGAACAGAAGTAACAGGAAAATTTGACCAGTCACAGTTACAGCAGAGTAATCCACATCAACCACAGGTTACACCTGATAATTTTGTTGATCCTAATCTTAACCGACATCAGGCACCACAAGAAATGAAACAGGTTAAACCTATTGTTGCAGATACTCCTACATATAATGCAGATGTAGAAGATAAAGAAATTGAAGATGATATTTTAGATGATAATATTGCTTTGGGAACAGGAGAAATTAAAGGACTTCCAAAAGCAACTATTGCTGATACTGTAGCTACTGCTGTAGCAGGTAAAGTATCTTTTGAAGCACCTGCTCAACAGAAACAAGTAGTAGGTGATGATGGTATGACAGAAGAGGAAAGAGATCTTGCTGCTCTTGATGAAAATGATTCTATCTCTTTAGATGAAGACGAAGAAGATGATGAGGATGGAGAAGCATACTGGAAAAAAATTAGCAAAGAATATGCTAGAAAAGTTAAACCTGCAGTTAAAAAACTCGATTTAAATGCTGCTATAGTATCCAGTGAACCGGTTACAGTTGGCACTTTAATTAATAAAAATACAAGTGTTACTAATATCTTTAAATGGGTATTGCCTACATCTGGTAGACCATTTACAATGAGATCCTTCACGGCATCTGAATTGAATAGTCTTGGAGCTATGGCTGGTACTGCTTCTAGAGCAAAAGATATTATCAAATCTCTTTGGGACCATATGGTTGATGGCAAAGGAGATAACTTTGATAAATGGTGTAAAGTAACTTCTCATAAAGATCTTGTACATTTATGGTTTGGAGTATATGGAGGATGTTTTGCTGGTGCAAACCATGTTCCATACGTATGCCCAAAATGTAAGCAAGCTACTATTGCTAGTGATATTGATGTATATTCTATGGTAGAATATAAAACTCCAGAAGATAAAGAAAAAGTTGAAAGTATTCTTAATATGCCAATTGATGTAGATATGGGTAAAATTATGCCTGTAGCTAGAATACAGATTTCAGATAATATCGTAATCGATTTTAAAGATCCATCTGTATATGATATTCTTACAACAAATCTAATCGATAATGCTACTAGACAGAAATATGCCGAAGGCGCAGCAATGCTTCCATATATTTCTAATATTTATTATATCGAAGAGAGTCCAAAAGGAATTAGATTAAGACCTCTTTCCAATAAGATATATCCAGATAATGAAGCTAAGACATTAAAGAGAAAAGCTATCGAATACTCTATGATTATTAGATCTCTTAATTCTGAACAATATAGCACAGTATCTTCTTATATTTCTCAGATGACAGATTCTGATGATGGAATTACTTATATTTATCCTGAAACAACTTGCGACCACTGCCATGTAACTATTCCAAAAATCGAAACAAATGCATCCGAAATGGTTTTTACACGTCATCGACTGGCAATCGTGCAAGATTAATTCGTAATCTTGCTTACATCAGTCAATGGTTTAGAGGTAAAATGGTTACAGTACCAGACTTATTAAATATGGATATTGGATATGTGGCCATCCTTAATAGGATGGCCTATGAAGAAAGCAGAAGTTCAGAATCCATGAAAAGAAAACAAGCTGAAACTATAGAGGATGCTATTGTAGACGAGGGGATAGTCTAGGAGGTATCATATAATGACTCGCGAGGAGTTTTTTAATAGTATAAAAAATGTTACAGAACAAGATATACTTCCGGCATTTGACTCGCTGATGGCATTTTTTAATATATACAATGCTATCGGATTATATAATAATGTCGAGATTACTAGAACAGATGATGAATTAGCAAATTTCGATATTATCTTTAAAGATGGTATTGATATAAATGAGATGAATTCTAAATTTGGTGGTGGATTAAATATCTATATTTACGGAATTCAATGGCATATCAAATCTGAAGTAAAAGATTCAGATTGCTTACATATTTCATTAACAATTTAATTATATTAGGTGGAATATAATTCCACCTAATATATTTTTTGTTTTTCCACATCATATTAATTATGGTATATATAGAGGAGGTATAATCATGCAGTTTGATAATCTATGTGATTATATAAATAATAATAGAGAATATATTTCAGAACAAAGTATGATTAATGAAGTCGCCAACTTTAATGAACGTAAATTAAATGTAAAATTTGCAGATGTAAATGATTTTATTAAGAAGAACGATGTTAAAGAAATTAAAAATCCAATATTCTTTATACGTAACGGTATTCCTACACCTGATGGATTATTATCAAACGAAATATTCGGTATCACAAAAGAAGAGCGTGCTAATATTTGGGGATATATAGATTTATTAGGGCACTATCTTAATCCATTTATCTATAAAATCTGGTCTAGAATGGATGGAAATATAAAAAATATTGTACATGGTGTAAAATCATATACATTAACTAAAGAAGGATATATTGTTGAAGATCCTACTGGAAAAGGTGGTACTGGATTAGATTGGCTGTATAAAAATATGCCAAAAATAAAAATTAAACCTACAGATTCTAGAGCAAGAAAAAATAATATTGCTTTTATTGAAGCTAATAGAGATAAATTATTTATTGATAAAATGCTTGTTCAGCCTCCATTTTACAGAGACGTTTTATCAAATGGTGGTAGAATAGAAGTAGGTCAATTAAATAAATACTATGCTTCATTATTAATAGCAACTAAATCATTACGAGAAACTCAAGATTTCGGATTCAATTTAGGAGATTCCGCTAAAGGTAGAGTACAAGAATGCTTATTAAGTATCTTTAAATGTATTACTGGTACTTCTAACGATCCGCAAGATGGTACTGGATTGACTGGTAAGTTAGGTATTATTAATAACTCACTTGCACGTACTGTAGATATGGGTACTAGATTAGTATTATCTGCGCCAGAATTAAAAGTAGAACGATTAGAAGATTTAATGACAGATACCGAGTATTGTGCATTGCCATTAGCGTCTGCAATAGTAAACTTTAAACCATTCGTAGTATTTGCGGTCAAAAGATATTTTGATAACGAATTTGGAAACAGTGAAATGATTCCTGTTTTATATAAAGGAAAGCTTGTATATGGTAGAGTAAAGAATGCTAAAGCAGTATATTCAGATGAAAGAATAGAGCACGAAATTAACGAATATATTCACGGTTTTTCAAATCGTTTTAAACCAGTTCAAGTAGAAGTTGAATTAGAAGACGGAAAAACTGTTATGGGTACTATTCGTTTTAAAGGTAAATTTGTTAAACCAGATGAGGTATTACGAGTACAAAAAGAGGGAGATGTTTTAGCAGATTCTAGTCTTATTAATAGACCTTTAACATGGCTTGATGTTTTATATATTGCAGCTACAGAAGCAACTCAAGATAAATGTGTACTTATCACTCGTTATCCTATTGATAGTGCATATAATCAAATTCCACAAAAAATTCATATTTCTACCACAAAAGAAATAGAACCAGTATTATTAAGTGGAAAATTTTATAGATGGTATCCTAAAATTAAAGCTTCTGATATATCTACTAATACATCAAACAAATTTATTGATACATTAAATATATCCAACCTTCTAATCGGTGGAATGGGGGCGGATTATGATGGTGATACTGCAGGTGTTAAAGGAGTATGGCTACAAGAATCTAATGAAGAACTTATGAGATTTATTAAATCTAAATCTCATTATATTAACTTCTCAGGAGGAAACTTTAGAAGTCCTTCTAATGAGGCTATACAAAGTTTATACTCAATGACAAAAATATTACCACAAGATTTATCAAAAGTAACAGATCCCGTATTTTAAAAGATAATCCTACTAGTTTTTACTAGTAGGATTATTTAATTATATACTATAATAATGAATACATATGAAGGAGGTCATACTTATGACAAAAAAAGAACTGTTCGCTATGTATATTAACGAACAAAATTATTGGGACGCTGCGAAGTTGTTCCCGTATAAAAAGTGGTGCGATAAATTAGGTTTATCAACAGAGGACAATTATGCTGATGCATATATTGGTATTGTTGAGAAGTGCATGACTAGTCAGTCAACTGACTATTACGCTATGCACGCAATGTGTAATATGATAGTCAAAAAGCAGTTTAACACTTATTCCGATTTGCCAATCGGAATAAGTGTTAAACTGATGCAAAACGACATCAGGAATAACTCCGAAACTGAACTTTTCTATGATGAAATTATCGATTTCATTTTTAGAAAATCATACTATTGGGACAAGGTGAAATAAAGGAGGTGTTCAGTAAAATGATAACCAAAGCCCCAAATAATAAGTTAACAAGGTACATTATCGATAATGATGTACCGTTGTCCGTTCGCATGTTTACTGTTGTAATGCGTGCAAGCGGATATTCGTATCTCAGCATTGCACGCATGTTGGGAGTAACTACTGAGGCTGTTCGATTATACGAAAGAAAGTCTTTTCGACTTATTTACCGTATAATCCCAGCTGAAGTAAAGGAGGTGATAAAATTACTCTAGTGATTTAAATCACTAGAGTAATAACTTTTTATTTTTGTTATATATTAAAATAATGATTTTATAACGAAATATTAATATAATTTTATGTGTAAGTTCGGATCGCATCATTATCAATATAATAATATATAGAAAGGATAAGTTATTATGTCTAAAGTTAAACGAAATCAAGAATTATTAGAAAATCACCAGTATAATGAATTAATTAGGGAAAATATTAATTTAATTCATAGCATAATAAAGAAAAACTATCCACATGTTAAACAAGATAGTTATGAATATGAAGATATGTTTAGCGATGGTT
>UMJD01005751.1_pt1 | contig 10368 bp, 8 predicted proteins | sample 1965951 | NCBI WGS metagenome assembly UMJD01 (sample SAMEA4836142, study PRJEB28245) | human gut metagenome | biome: gut microbiome; material: fecal sample | place: Denmark | collected 2008 | reverse complement strand
TAAGCGATTTGAGGTGATTGTATGGAAATGCTGTATTTGATACTTTCATTGGCAGATATGAATATATGACTTTTAGATAAAGAAAATATTGATAAGTATTGCTTTTTACAATGTCTATTGATACAATACAATCAGAATATGTATTTTCATTGCGTAAGAAGCGTATATACAAAAAAGACCGACTTCAAAATCAAATTTGAAATCGGTCTGTAAATTTTAAAAATATCCGAACGGAATTTGTACTATTCGATTACATCTTCGGCTATAACAGCTTCCTGTCTTTTTGTAATCTGATGGTCTTCATGCAAAACAATGCAGTATGTAAAAGTTGATATGAGTGCAAGAATAAGTACAACCGCAATAAGTCTTTTGATGTATTTGCCTGTCCTTATTTTCTTGACAACATCGGGAATCCCCGTTATTGTTCATTGCCCTTGTCCTCTTTTAAAATATTTAAAATGCTCTCTACACCGCTGTAAGCATTATGAAAACTATCCAAAAGGTTTTCATAATATGCCCGACCTTCGTCCTCGATATGATAATAAATTCGTGTGCGCTTTTTGCCGACAAGCTTTGAATATTCGCTGATTTTTCCTTCGTTAACAAGCTTGTAGGTGACTGCGTAAACGGTGTTCTGAGATATGGACAGGCATCCGTTTGATTTTTCTTTTATGAATTTTACAATTTCATACACATAACTGTCATGCTCACACAAAATGGCAAGAATCAGTATGTCCGTAATTCCGCTGAAAAAATAATTTTGCTTTCCCATAGATACCTCCCGATATACATTATACACACTTAATCACTAAAAATCAATCTAATACATTCAAGAAGAATTTAATATGAGCAGTTATTACAGCAAAGCCTTTTGTTGCCGACATTGTGATTTTTTCGTCAATAGTATTCGGAAAAACCGAATTGACCAAAAAAATTTCTTTGTTAATTAATCTCATCAGCCATGATATCAACATACACATTATTGATTTCGTTTGAATTCTTTTTGATATAGTCAAATATGAAAAGTAAAATAACAGATAGGATGTTATAAATGAAAGCAAAGAAAATTTATTATTCAATTGTCGTAGGATTGCAAAGCTTATTTATATTATTGCTGTTTGTGAACATTGGTTATTGCATAATTACTTCGGATTTAACAATGTTTCCTACAACTGCGTTGTATTTGAATTTTTATCCTTTTATGAATTTTTTTAAAACACATAATCCGTATGATTTGATTGTGTTTATATCTTTGTTGCTTTTGCTGTTTGCAATGCACTTTGCAACAATATGCATACTTTTTAAAAAGGTTAAAAGAATTTATGCTTGGGTAGTTATAGTTAATGCTTATTTTTACGCTTTAACTATGTATAGCGACGGAGATTTAGTTTATGTCTTTCACGATATTGAATTTTCAATCTATATTTACAGTAATTTAGCAATGTTTTTATTGCTGTTGATTGCAGCTTTATTAAAACTCTACCGTAAGAGGGTTCATATTAATTCAAGCCTTGCAGAGGATTATTTTCTGCCGAATGAAGAGGATGACAAACCGGAGGATAAATGCGACAGAACAATCCAAGCCTGTATTTTAGCTCCGATTTTCCAGACAGCTTGCTTTGCATTTTCTTTGATAACAAAGTACTACGGTTCGTTGCTGGAGAATTATTTGTTTTTGTTTTATATTGTGTTCGTTATAGTGTCGATTTTTATATTCGCATTTTCATATCGTGATTACAAAAATGTTGCAAACTCAAATCAATTTTCTGATGAACGAATTGCAAAAGTTGAAAAATACATAAAAATTCAGCCGATTACTTTTGCACTTTTTCTCGCATCGGCAGTTTTGATATTTGCATTTTGACAGCAACAAACTCTACAATAAAATAGGGTGGAACAACTGCTGTAAGGAGGCTCGAAAGAGCCTCCTTTTTAATGCTTGAACAGAATACAAATTTATTGTGATGACAAACCAATTTACAGCTATGTAAAAATTTTTATAGAGATATAATGATGAAATAAAAAATATCGAAATAAGAATAAACCTCCTGCACAGAGTAAAATCCGTTGCAGGAGGTTTTGTTGTACGAAAAATTATATGGGCTTAATTATTGGCATATTTGTTGGGATCTATATGTAAAAAGAACCTGAAAATATGCATTAGTGATACTTTGTCGGGACAGGGCACACATCAGTTCTTGCTGTTTGCAATTGCCTGATCAATCAACTTTTGCAGCTTTTCAGACTGCTTTTCTGAGGTTATTGCACCGACAATCGGCTCTCCCACAATATTACCGTTTTTATCGACAACATAAGTTGTGGGGTAGGAGTACAATCCGGATGTGAATTCTCCGGCTTTACTTTTTGAATCAAACCAAATGTTTTTGTAGGTCACATCCTTTTTTGCCAGAATATTCTTTGCGTCAGAGATAGCCGTTTTGTCACCGTCAAGTGTAAATGAATTGATTCCGACTACTGCTCCGCCTTTTTTTGCAAGCTGTTTATTCAGAGCTTCCAGGTCGGCAAGTTCTTCCACGCAGGGATTGCAGGTGGTAAACCAGAAGTTTACTACGGTAACGGTATTTTTTGCAAAAAGCGTACCGCTCTTAACTTCGTTTCCGTCAAGATCCTTGCCGTCAAATGTCGGGAATTTCTTCAGATTATCCTTTTCGATGGGCTTACCGTTTTCCGCCGGAACGCTCATATCTCCATCAGACGGTTTTTCTCCGCATCCGGGAAATTTTTGTTCCAAAAGCGTCAGCTTTCCTTCAATTTCCTTAATCTCTTCGGCGCCTTCATTAAGCAGCTTCAACTCATCTGCACTGAACTGATCCTTGATACCGTCAATCGTTTTCAGAAGAAAATCACCGTAGTTTCCGCCGTCCTCAATCTTCGCCATACCCTTATCGGCTGAAAGAAATACCTTTTCCCAAAGTTTGCTGTTTTCGGAAAGAATAGCATTTTCCTGTGCCATCAGTTTTTGATGCAGGTCGGCGGCCTCGTCTTTTGTGTTTGGATTCACAGCTGTCAGCATAGCCGTTTCGCTTTTCTTATTTGCAGTAGTATTCGTCGTATTGCCTTTGGCTGTGCCACAGGCGGCAAAGCTTAACAACATCACCAAGGCAGTCAGTAAGGTTAAAATTTTTGTTGTTTTCATGGTATTTACTCCTTTTCTGTTTCAATTTCTGTTTCAATTTTTTGTTTTGCTGTTTCCGCTTTTTCAGCGGTACAATCATTTTCTTTTCCTTTGCCAAAGCCGTAGCGGAAGCTGACCGCCTTGGTGGGACAGGCACGGATACACTTACCGCAGCGTATGCATTCGGTGTGGTCGGGAGTTTTGGTTACATCTACATCCATCTTGCATACTTGGGCACACTTTCCGCAGGAAATGCATTTGTGTTTGTCTACTTTCATTCCGAAAAGCGACACCTTGTTAAGCAATGCATAAAATGCACCGAGAGGACACAGCCACTTGCAGAACGGTCTGTAGAAAAGTACACTCAGTACGATTACCGCAATCAATATGCCAAACTTCCACGAAAAGAGCGTACCCAGTGCGGCGCGGATTCCCGAATCGACGGCGGCAAGAGGGATTGCTCCCTCGAGTACCCCTTGAGGACAAAGATACTTACAGAAAAAAGGATCTCCCATACCCACATCATTTGTAATGAGCATTGGCAGCAAACCTACTGCAAAAAGCAAAACTGCATATTTTATGTATGTCAGCGGCTTCAGCTTTTTAGTGGAAAGCTTTTTTGTCGGTATCTTATGTAACAGTTCCTGAAGCCATCCGAACGGACACAAAAAACCGCAGATAAAACGCCCGAGCAGAACTCCTATCAATATGAGGAATCCTGTGATATAATATGAAAAACTGAATTTTGACGAACCCACCACAGCCTGAAACGAGCCGATTGGGCATGCACCCGATGCCGCAGGGCAGGAATAGCAATTTAGTCCCGGAACGCAAACAGTCTTTCCTTTGCCTTGATAAATTCTGCCCTTCAATAAATTCGGCAGATGAATATTACTCAGCAAAGTTGCTCCTGCTTGAATAAGCCATCGAAAGCGTGAGAGGAACTGCGATACACCGCCTCTTTTTTTCTTCGGTTCTTTGTTATCCAATTCCCACACACTCCAAACACAGCCGGATTGCCTTGCTTAACACGGTTTCTGCCTCTCCACGCAGAGCTCCGTAACACAGCATCGTAATTCCGCAGATAATCAGTACGATCTGAAATACGGTTTTTTTCTTTCGAGTCAATTCGGTCACTCCTTTCTTTTGTGCTCTCATTGTAGCACAGAGGATGTAAAATCCCTGTTAAGAACGAAAACTTAACAAAAACTTTATGTCTGAGCGATATAATGATATAATTAAATTATCAAAGAAATATGAAAACATAACAAGGAGAGTTTCTATGCGTATTTTAGTAATTGAAGACGAGCGTGCGCTGTGCGAGACAATTGTTCGCAGCCTTAAAAGATTGGCATACAGCGTTGATTTTTGCTATGACGGAAACAAAGCAAATGAGTTGCTCGGAATAGAAAAGTACGATCTTGTTTTACTTGATCTGAATTTACCCGGTGCAGACGGGATGACGGTACTGCGAACTCTGCGACAAACCGACAGAGATACCGGAGTGTTAATTCTTTCGGCACGCTGTGAGGTTGCCGACAAGGTGGAGGGACTGGATGCCGGAGCAAACGATTACCTGACAAAGCCTTTTCATTTGGAGGAGCTTGAAGCACGAATACGCAGTCTGACTCGCCGACGGTTTACACAAAACAATGTTGTTTTGAACTGTGGAAAGGTTGCTTTTGACACCAAAGCCCGTGTTGCCGTTGCTGACGGTCAGGAGCTGTCACTTACCCGAAAAGAAATCGGAATACTTGAATATTTACTTCTTAATCAAGGTCGCCCCGTCAGTCAGGAAGAACTGCTCGACCATGTTTGGGATAACAGTGTTGACAATTTCAGCAATTCAATAAGAGTACATATTTCTGCATTACGAAAGAAACTGCGTGCGGCACTCGGCTATGACCCGATTCGCAATCGCATTGGTGAAGGATATGTTATGGAGGAAGAAAAAGTATGAAAAAGCTATCCTTGCAATGGCGCATAACTCTGATGACAGCACTTCTTATCGGAGCCACCTGCATTTTTATGAATGTTCTTATCGGCTATTCCGGCAGCCATTATATGGATTCCATAGGCTCTTATGTTACAGGTTACGGAGATACGGACAAAGGAGAACCTGACTTTTTCGATCCCGAACACGAAAAGCTTGATCGTGAATTGACTATTGTAATCAACGGAGCACAGGAATCCTTTATCGCTACCAATTGGTATATTACGGCGGCGGCAACATTGTTAGGCGGTGTGCTTGCGTATTTTTTAAGCGGGCATGCACTGAAGCCTCTGCGTACTTTTACCGCTCGGGTTGAAAAGGTTCAACCTAACAATTTGACGGATATGAAGATAACCGAAGAAGTTCCGCCTGAACTGAGACAGTTTGTCAAGTCGTTCAATCGGATGCTTGACCGTCTTGATGAGGGATTTACCGCTCAACGACAGTTCACGGGAAACGCCGCACATGAGTTGCGCACACCGCTTTCGCTTATGCAGGCACAGCTTGAACTTTTTTCGGCAGAGCATTCTGAGGTATTGCCGGAAACGGCGGAGTTTCTCCGATTATTGCGTGAGCAGACTGAACGAATGACGCAAATGACAAAAACCCTGTTGGAAATGAGCGAGCTGCGGACAGTATCGTGTGCTGACCGCATAGAGATAGGTCCTATGGTAGAAGAGATTTTCACTGACCTTGCACCACTTGCAGAGAAGAACAATGTTACACTTGAAAGCACGGGCGACGCTGTTATGACAGGCAGTGACACGCTGATTTACCGTTTGTTATATAATCTGACCGAAAACGCTATACGCTACAACCGTTTTGACGGTACAGTGAATATTACCGTAACGCACAAAGACAATCAGCTTGTTATTACGATTGCGGATACCGGCTACGGCATCCCCGAACAATACAGAGAAAGTATTTTTCAGCCCTTCTTTCGTGTGGATAAATCCCGAAGCAGAGAATACGGCGGAGTTGGATTGGGACTTTCTTTGGTGTGGGAAATCGTTGCACTGCACAATGGTAAGGTTCGTGTGGAAGAAAGTTCGGAAAAGGGTACTGCTATAGCAGTAAAGTTTCCGACAGATGCGATAAAAATTTAATATTTTGCGATTTTTTCTTAGTTAATTGTTGAAATTGCCGTAGCTCTGTGCTATACTATAATTAATTAATCGATTAGTTATCAAAAGGAAGCGAATATTATGAGAACAACAGAGGAACAGCACAACGAGCGTAAGAGGGAAATAATGGAAAAATGCTTTGAATGCTATGCTGAAAACGGATTGACCGGTACGGGCATCAAGGCTTTGGCGGCAGCGTGTGGCTGTACAACGGGAAATCTGTATTCCTATTTCAACAGTGTTGATGAACTGATTATTGAATCAACTGCATACTGTATGGAAAAGGTCGAGGATGATTTTATGGAAAAAGCTCCCACCGACCCGAAAGATGTTGTTCGATTTGTGAAAGAGGTTCCGTATTGGACCGCAAAGAAGCACGGCAAGAAATATCGGCTGATGTATCAGGTCTATACCCATCCGAAATATATTGAGCACGGCAAGAAATTTTTTGAGGGGGTAAATGAGCGCTATACCGAGTATGCAAAGCGGCTTGAGCCGAAAATCGGCATTCCGTACACGGTGATTACACCGCTCATTTTTATATTTGTCCGTGCCTGTGTACACTATGCTATGTTTGAGGATGAATATTATTTAAAAACCCAAATGGAGGTCTTAAAACAGGGTGTTGCCCTGTTTGCTGATAAATACCGTTCACAATATTTGAGAGGAGGCAATGATAAATGAAAAAACGAATATACTGTATTACTACCGCACTCTGTCTTGTGCTTTGCATCATACTTTGCATTGCATTTGCTGCCGTATGCAGCAAGGCGGAAAATAGCAAAACCCTGTTGCCGGAGGTGCGAAACAACGGCACAGCAATCCAATGGAGAGATACCGCCGAAGAGGAATGGCACGATCTTGTTGCTCTTGATACGCTCAGAGGTGCTGTCGGAGAAAACGGCACTGACGGAAAGAACGGTCTTGACGGCAAAGACGGCACTGACGGCAAAGACGGCACTGACGGCAAAGACGGTACTGACGGAAAAAACGGCATTGACGGCAAAAACGGTCTTGACGGCAAAGACGGCACTGACGGTAAAGACGGTACTGACGGAAAAAACGGCATTGACGGCAAAGACGGTACTAACGGAAAAGATGGTGCTGACGGTAAAGACGGTACTGACGGAAAAAACGGCATTGACGGTAAAGACGGTACTGACGGAAAGAACGGTCTTGACGGAATAAACGGTACTGACGGAATAAACGGTACTGACGGCAAAGACGGTCTTGACGGAAAAGACGGTACTGACGGTAAAGACGGCATTGACGGCAAAACCATAGAGGTACAAAGAACAACAGAATATATACAGTGGCGATATGAGGGAGAAGACTGGCAAAACCTTGTTGCCATTTCCGATATAAAAGGACCCACAGGGCAGAACGGTAAGGACGGAGCAAACGGAAAAACACCGGAGTTCCGTGTAAATGAAAACAATCTTCAATGGCGTTATGTCAACGATGAAATATGGCTAAATCTTTACGATCTTTCAAATTTGAAAGGTCTTGACGGAAAAGACGGAAAAGACGGAAAGAACGGTGTCGATGGTATTGACGGCAAAAACGGTGATACGCCGTTCATCGGTGAAAACGGCAACTGGTGGCTCGGAGTGACCGACATTGGAGTAAAAGCCGCAGGTGTTGACGGTGAAAAAGGCGACAAGGGAGATAAAGGAGATGCCGGACAGAACGGTAAGGACGGAGCAAACGGAAAAACACCTGAGTTCCGTGTAAATGAAAATAATCTGCAGTGGCGTTATGTCGGCGATGAAATATGGCTTAACCTTTACGATCTTTCAATTTTGAAAGGTCTTGACGGCGCAGACGGTAAGGACGGTATAAACGGCAAAGACGGTGTTGACGGTAAAGATGGTGTTGACGGCAAAGACGGTGCCGATGGTAAGGACGGAACAAACGGACAAAACGGCTCTGACGGCAAAGACGGCAACACCCCGTTCATCGGTGAAAACGGCAACTGGTGGATTGGAACGACCGATACGGGAGTGAAAGCCACAGGAGTTGACGGTGAAAAAGGCGAAAAGGGTGACAAAGGAGATAAAGGCGACAAGGGTGACACAGGTCAGAACGGCAGCTGTTCGGGATATTTTTACGGAGAGGCGGCCTCTCCGATTAAAGTAGTACTGAAGAATAACAGTCGTGCCAATATTACTGTCTACCAAAAAATAAACAAGGGCGGCTTGATTTCATCCTACATGAATAATATTACACTCAAAAAAGGACATATTTACAATGTCTGCTTAAGCGGTTCTCTCGAAGTCGGTTCAAACGAAGCTAACAAAAGCGGCAATTACTCTATTCAGATGACAGACGGTTATGATGACGATCTGTGCAGGGAGCTTACACGAATAAAAAGGGACGGGGCAAAAATACCGTATACCAATGATCAACATTCCTTTAATTTCAACAGAATGTATGATGCGTCAAATAAAGACATTACATTGCAGTTGTGGTTTGAAAATTCGGCATACAATACTTATCTCGGTGGCTTTAGAGGTACTATTACAATAACCGCTCTTGATTAAATTTATATAACGGAGGTGGCGAAAAATGAAAAAACGAATACTTAGTATCCTGCTGACTTTATGCATGACGCTCTGCCTTACGCCGATAAGCGTATTCGCCGAGGAGGTTGGGGCAGAGGGCTCTGCTGCGATACAGCTTGGTGCAGATCCACTAAGTGTGTTAAGTAAAAATGTAAACACAGCGACCGCACCGACTGTGTATTTCGGGCAAAACCATGAAAATAATCCCGCTGCATGGCGAGTTATCGGCTATGACGGAAGCGGTGTTACAAGCTCAAAGGGGGATATTACCCTGCTTGCGGCAGGCGCTATGGGGGTTATACCATTTGTCGATACCATATTAAACAACGAATACGCACCGAGTAATTTGAAAGCCACAATAGATGCGCTTGCGGAAAAGCTGACGACAGAAGAAAATGCTGCCGTAAAGAAACGGACGCTGACAAGCGGAAGTTACGACGGAGAGAATACCGACTGTGTAGCGGGAGGGCAGGTGGATAACGCTGTATTCTGGCCACTTTCCGCAAAAGAGGCTATTGCTGTAAACAACGATCTGCGTGCCTTGAATCCTGCACATCCGAATTGGGTGGATAGCGGTTGGTGGCTGCGCTCCCCCGGCTCCGATAAATATCGTCTCGCCGTCGTGCGTAGTGAGGGTTCTGTCCAATACTCTGGGTTCTCTGTCCTCATTTTCAATAATCATCGGACTGTTCGTCCCGCTTTTAACTTAAATCTGAACTCTGTCCTTTTTGCATCTGCCGCCGTGGGCGGAAAGCCTGACGGAGGATTGGCAGAAGTTTCCAAATACAGCGGAAACGAGTGGAAATTGACGCTTTTAGATAGTAGACGCAATTTTGCTGTAACGGAAAAAACTGTCAGCGCCGCCCCCGACGATACCGTTACGCTGAATTACAAAGGGGCGACCACAGGGAAAAATGAATATATCTCTGTCATCCTGGCGGATAATAACGGCGCACAGTATTACGGCAGAGTAGCACAACCTACTGCCAAAAGCGGAACGGTTGAAATCAAAATCCCGTCTGACATTGCACCGGGCGACTATACCATGAAGGTATTCAGCGAGCAGTATAACGGTGACTGCAAGACCGACCTTGCAAGTGCTTTTGCGGATGTCAGGCTGACGGTGGAAAGTCAGCCTGACGAGCAGTTTACCCTCGCCCCTGGTGGCAGATACTATTTTGACCTTTCGGCGATGAACATCCCCGGAACGGTAAACAGCAATCTGCCGGACAGCACCCTGCATTATGTGCCTTTTACCTATGCAGGCACGGTCAACGCTTATAAGCTCACATCGGAAATGGCAACCACCGAGGAGTATGCTCAGAAGAATAAATATCCCCACAGCCTATTCATTGCGGACTATGCCGTAACGCATACGGTAAGCTGGGATGACCTGAATACCGCAGGTCTGATTTTCGGCAAGGACTATGCCACAGGAGGTGTGAACTATACACTGCGTGCGCCGTCCGTGGGAAGTGATAACAGAGGCTCGGGTGATTCAGAACGCGGTACGCCCCAAAGCAACGAATGGGACAGGATACTGGACAAGGA
>UMJD01043119.1_pt1 | contig 10616 bp, 6 predicted proteins | sample 1965951 | NCBI WGS metagenome assembly UMJD01 (sample SAMEA4836142, study PRJEB28245) | human gut metagenome | biome: gut microbiome; material: fecal sample | place: Denmark | collected 2008 | reverse complement strand
GGTGGCTGTAGTAGAGGTGGAGGCTCAAGCCGCCATTGTGGCAAGCGTCGGCCAGCTCCTTCAGGATGTCGCGCTTGAAGGGAGTGCCATCAACGATATTGTAAGTGTCCTGGGCGGTATGCCACATGGAGAAACCGTCGTGGTGACGGGTGGTGAAGGTGATATACTTGGCACCCGCCTCACGGAACGTGCGCACCCACTCGTCGGCATTGAAGCGAGACGGATAGAAACCGTCGGCCAAATGCGGATACTCCTGGTAGTTGATACTCTTGTTGTTCATCACCCACTCGCCGTCGCCGAGCATGGAGTAGATACCCCAGTGGATGAAAATACCAAACTTGAAGTCCTGGAATTCCTTTTGGCTCTGCTTGACCTGCTCCGAAGGCTGATACTGCGCCATCGTCGTCATGCTCACGAGCAACGCCAAAATCGAAAAGATAGTCTTCTTCATCGTGTTGATTGCTTTGAAAGTTTTTATTTACGAATTGTCTTTAGTATTGTTATTTCAGGTGGTAAAGTTACGATAATAATCCCGAATGGACAAAATTCACACGGTATTTCTTCCCGCTTCGGCCAAAAAGCCGTATTTTTGCAGTTGCTGAAACCATCATTTACAAAATATGAGATACACAACGTACTATTGCCGGCGGGTTATAGTTGTTCTGGCAATGTTTCTTCCGCTGACCTCTCATGCACAGATATCACTTGTCGAGCGAGGCAAGCCAGCGGCACAAATCGTACTGACGGACACGACCCATGCTGCTCGCCGGGCTGCCGAGGTGATGAACTATTTCGTCGAGAAACTGACAGGGACGACGCTGTCCGTAGGACTTCGGGCAGAGAAAAAGCCCCGACATATCGTCTTCATCGGCGGCAAGACGGACCAGGCGGGTGAGGACGGATTCCAAATCAGTTGCCACAACGGCACCATGCGCATCCTGTCGGGAGGCGACAAGGGAGCTATCCTCGGAGTGGCACACCTGCTGGAACGCTATTGTGGCATCAACTATCTGGGAAAGGACGCCTGGACGGTGAACCATGTACAAGGCTACAAGGTCCAGAAGGTGGGCGACCTACAGTTGCCCGCCATCAAATGGGCAGAAACTCCAGCTTTCCGCTACAGACAGTCGGTAAGCTATAGCGAGCGCGACCCGCTGTTTGTCGATTGGTATGGAATGGAACGTCCCAACCAGATGTTCATGGACAACCTGTGGGTACACACTTTCGACAAGATTCTCCCAAGCCGCGTCTATGGGAAGGCGCATCCGGAATGGTATGCCCTCATCAATGGCAGACGCCAGCCGGGATCTCACAGCCAGTGGTGTCTGACCAATGAGCTACTGTTTGTGCAGGTCTGCCACAACCTCGACAGTATCTTCGCCCGCAACCCGGGCATGAAAATGATCTCCATCAGTCAGAACGACGGCAACTTTACCAATTGTCATTGCGAGAAATGCACAGAGGTGGAGACGGAGGAAGGTTCTGCCAGCGGCCCTATCATCCGATTTCTCAACCGCCTGGCCTCGCGCTACCCTGACAAGGAGTTCTCTACCCTCGCCTACCTCTATAGTATGCAACCGCCAAAACTGGTCAAACCGCTTCCCAACGTCAACATCATGCTCTGCAGCATTGACGCCAAGCGCGAGGTGCCTCTGACGGACAACGAAAGCGGACGCGACTTCGTAAGGGCCCTGGAGGGCTGGAGCCGCATCTCCAACAACATCTTCGTCTGGGACTATGGCATCAACTTCGACAATATGGTAGCACCATTCCCCAACTTCCATGTCTTGGCACCCAACGTCCAGCTCTTCCACCGCAACCACGCCAACATGCTGTTTGAGCAGGTGAATGGCTACGAGGGAGCAGACTTCGCCGAACTGCGTGCTTACATGATTGCCAAACTGATGTGGAATCCCTATCAGGACGCCGACTCGCTCATGCGCGTCTTCCTCACGGACTATTATGGCGAGGAGGCAGGCACCGAACTCTACTCCTATCGGAAGATCATGGAGGGTGCGCTACTGAGCAGTCATGTGCCACTATGGATCTACGACTCGCCCATCACCCACAAGGACGGAATGCTCTCCGACGACCTGATGCACACCTACGCCCGACTCTTCGACAAAGCAGAGGCGGCAGTCCGCGGCGATAGCGTCTTGCTCCAGCGGGTGCAGATCAGTCGGCTGCCACTGCAATATGCCGAACTGGAGATAGCGCGCACCAAGGGCATTGAGGACGAGAAGGGTGTGGAGGCAAAGGTGAAATGCTTTCGCGAACGATCCGTACGTTTCGGTGTGGAGTCGCTCAACGAGCGCGGCAACGCACCTGCCGACTATTGCGACTTGTATCTGAAGCGCTACCTCCCCTCGCGCGTCGTCACCAAGGTAAAGGGCGCTACGGTGGTCTTCAACGCCGCTCCCCACGACCGCTACCAAGGAATGGCTTCCACCGCCCTTACCGATGGCCTCTTCGGCGGATCGAGCTTTGTGGAGGGATGGGTAGGATGGGAAGGGACCAATCCTGACTTCACCCTCGATCTTGGCAGGGAGACCAGCATCTCTGCCATAAGCACCGACTTCCTCCACCAGTTGGGCGCCTGGGTACTCCTACCTAAGGAGGTACGCTATGAAGTAAGCACAGATGGCAAGGCGTTCCAACCCTTTGGCGAACCCTTGGTGATGAAGGAAGACCGCGACATCGCCGTCAAGTTTGTCGAAGGCAAGGTCAGCGTGGCACAACCAGTCTCTACACGTTTCATCCGCGTGCGCATCAAGGCCACGGGAATGTGCCCCGACTGGCACTACGGCGTCGGCTATCCTGCCTGGTGCTTCATCGACGAAGTGCGGGTGGAATAAATGCCAATGAATACCTAAATAAATATCAAACGGGCTTGCAAGCCTTCGGACACCAGGGTGTCACGCGGCTTGCAAGCCCGTTTGGCTAAAAGACCTGGAGAGGATTACTGTGCGTTGAAGGCTGCCAGAATCTTCTCGGCAGTAGCCTTCATCTCCTCCTCGCTCAACTGGACGTGGCGATGGAAATCGACATCGCCCTCGGAGTTGATGGGCAGAAGATGGATGTGGGCATGGGGCACTTCAAGGCCGAGCACCACCTGGGCCACCTTCTTGCAGGGGAAGGCTGTGCGGATGGCTTTGGCGACACGCTTGGCGAAGACCTCAAACTCGGCCAGCTCGCCGTCCTCCATGTCGAAGATGTAATCCACTTCCCGACGAGGGATGACCAACGTATGGGCCTGGACGACGGGGTTGATGTCGAGGAAAGCATAAAACTTTTCGCTTTCCGCACACTTGTAGCTGGGAATCTCACCAGCAGCAATCTTGCTGAAAATATCCATAATCGTAATTATTCGAGGGTGATCTTGTCTATGCGCAACTTGATCGTACCACGCGGAATGGCAATTTCCACCACATCGCCGACCTTCTTGTTGAGCAAGCCTTGCGCGATCGGAGTCTTGATGGAGATCTTGCCCACCTTGATGTTGGCCTCGTTCTCGCTGACGATGGTGTAGCACATCTTCATGTTGTTGGCCATGTTGGTCATCTCCACGGTCGAAAGGATCTGCACCGCCTCTGTGCTGAGACGCGAGGTGTCGATAACCTTCGCCTCGGCGATAGCCAACTTCAGCTGGTTGATCTTTGTCTCCAGGTGGGCCTGTGCCTCCTTGGCAGCATCATACTCCGCATTCTCACTCAAATCGCCCTTGTCGCGCGCCTCGGCGATGGCTGCCGAAGCCTTCGGGCGCTCTACCGTCTCCAACTGTTGGAGCTGGGCTACCATTTCATCGTAGCCCTTCTGTGACATATAAGCCATAATTTATTCTGCTTTTTAGATTTTTTCGTTTGTTTCAAACTACACAAAAAACGAGAATCCCGACATGTTCATCATGCCGGAATTCCTGTTTCCTCTGTACTCTATTTTTACTATGCGCTGCAAAGTTATCCTTTTTTTTCCGAACGGGGAAATTTTCTGCTCAAAAGTTTGCTCATGTAGATAGAATTTAATAATTTTGTCCCCAATGTTTAATAGAAAACCATGAATATGAGAACTAACAAAAGAGCCATTTTAACTCTGACGTTAAGCCTTTTGGCACTACTATGTTTTGCCCAAGGGAATCCCGTCAAATTTAAGGCGAGTAAGAAACAAGTGTCGGACACCGAGGTACAGGTGATGTTCACCATGTCCATCAGTAAAGGCTGGCACGTCTATTCCACCGGACTTCCTGCGGATGGTCCGGTCTCTGCGACCTTACACACAGATAAGGCCGAGGGTGTGAAACCCATTGGTGGGTTGCAGCACATTGGACGCGAGATTAGCGAGATGGATCCCATCTTTGGCATAAAGCTTCGCTATTTCGAGAACAACGTCACTTTCGTACAGAAATACAAGATTACAGGCAAGACCTACAACGTCAAGGGCTACCTGGAGTTTGGCGCATGCAACGACGAGATGTGTATGCCGCCGACGTCCGTGGAGTTCAACTATAGTGGTGAAGGCCCCAAGGACGCACCTGCCCCCACTGAGGACAAAGCTGCCGAAGAGGAGGCCAAGACGGATGTTGCCGCTGCTGGCGACTCTGCCAAGGCTGCTGCTGGCGACTCTACCGCCACTGCCGTCAAGGCTGACACGGGCACCGCTGGCGTGGGTTCAGACCTCTGGACACCGGTCATCAAGGAGCTGAAGGCTTTTGAGGACGGTCAGAGCACCAAGAACAAGTCGGTTTGGTACATCTTCCTGATGGGTATCGTCGGTGGTTTCGTAGCCCTGCTCACGCCGTGCGTATGGCCGATTATCCCGATGACGGTGAGCTTCTTCCTGAAGCGTTCCAAGGACAGCAAGAGCAAGGGTATCCGCGACGCTGCCACCTATGGTATCTCTATCATCGTCATCTACATGGCCCTTGCGCTCATTGTGACGGCACTCCTTGGCCCACAGCGCCTCAACGAGTTGGCTACCAACGCACCATTCAATATCTTCTTCTTCCTCCTGCTGGTTGTCTTCGCTTTCAGCTTCTTTGGATGGTTTGAGTTGCAGCTGCCCTCATCATGGGGTAACGCCGTCGATACGAAGGCTTCCACCACTACAGGACTTCTCTCCATCGCCCTGATGGCCTTCACCCTCTGCCTCGTCAGCTTCTCCTGCACGGCCCCGATTATCGGTCTGCTGCTTGTGGAGGCCGCTACGAGTGGCGACTGGGTGGCTCCGACAGTGGGTATGTTTGGCTTCGCCCTCGCTTTGGCCCTGCCGTTCTCACTCTTCGCCATGTTCCCGACCTGGCTGCAGAAGGCTCCGAAGTCGGGTTCTTGGATGAACATGATCAAGGTAGTGCTGGGCTTCGTCGAGTTGGCCTTCTCTCTGAAGTTCCTCTCCGTGGCCGACCTCGCCTACGGTTGGGGCATCCTCGACCGCGAGACGTTCCTCGCCCTGTGGATCATGATCTTCGCCTTCATGGGCTTCTACCTCATCGGCTGGCTCAAGTTCCCGCACGATGACCAGGAGCAGAAGGCTATGCCGGTGCCCTGCATCATGATGGGTCTCTGCTCTTTGGCCTTCGCCGTCTATATGGTGCCTGGCCTCTGGGGTGCTCCCTGTAAGGCTGTCAGTGCATTCTCGCCGCCTATGAACACGCAGGACTTCAACCTCAACAAGGCCGAGGAGGTACATCCCGCCTACACATCTTACGAAGAGGGTATGGCTGCCGCTAAGGCTGCTGGCAAGCCCGTCATGCTCGACTTCACTGGTTTCGGCTGTGTCAACTGCCGCAAGATGGAGTCTGCTGTCTGGACGGATAATGAGGTCTCTGAGCGTCTGACCAAGGACTACGTCCTCATCTCCCTCTTCGTCGATGACAAGACGCCGCTCGACAAGCCGATGGAGGTGAAGAACCCGGATGGTACGACCCGCACGCTGCGCACCGTTGGTGACAAGTGGTCTTACCTGGAGCAGACGAAGTTTGGCTACCTCGCACAGCCGTTCCACGTGACGGTCGATAACGAGGGTAAGCCGCTCTCTGGTAGCTTCGTCTATAAGGAGGACATCCCGGGCTACATCAAGTTCCTCGACAAGGGTCTTGAGAACTACAAGAAGTAACATAATCTGATCGCCCTTTGGTGATCCCATCAATAGGAAAGGCCGTCGCCACATGCTGACTTCAGCAACGGGCGGCGGCCTTTCTTTTTTCCAATGGAGCAGATATAGTAACGCCCCCACAGTCTTTGATTGACTGTGGGGGCGTATCATGTCCAATGATTTGGAGTTAGGTCGTTATTAGGCCATAGGACTGAATTCATCCTTGGTTACGCCACAGATGGGGCAAGTCCAATCGGCAGGAATACTTTCGAACGGCGTGCCAGGAGCTATACCACTATCAGGATCGCCTTGTGCGGGGTCATAGACGTAGCCGCAAATGTCACATACATACTTTTTCATAATGTCTTTGTTTTCGTTATCAATCGTTTATTGTTCTCTTTACGGTTGCAAAGATAAGCATCCTTTTTGAGACCACAAAAGAAAAGATGTTAAACTTTGTATTTATTACAATGTTTAAATGCGTGAGCGTGCGTTATTTCTCTATCAAGCAGACGGCATAGGCCGAGATACCCTCCTTGCGGCCTGTAAAGCCGAGACGCTCGGTGGTCGTCGCCTTGATGGAGACACAGTCCGGATCGCAGCCTATGACGGCGGCAAGGCAGTCGCGCATGGCGTCGATATGAGGACTGAGCTTCGGTCTCTCGGCACACACTGTCGCGTCGATATTGCCCAAATGGTAACCCTTCTCTGCGAGGAGGGCAACCGTGTCACGGAGGATGATCTTAGAATCCATATCTTTCGTAGCCTCCGACGTATCGGGGAAGTGATAGCCGATATCGCGCATATTGGCAGCACCAAGCATCGCGTCACAGATGGCGTGTATCAGCACGTCTGCATCGCTATGGCCGTCGAGACCACGGTCGTGGGCTATCTTGACACCTCCCAGCCAGAGGTCGCGCCCCTCCACCAATCGGTGGACATCATATCCAAATCCTACCCGTATCATTATCTGCGTCTGAACAAGTCCTTGACACCATCGAGGTCGAACGAGAGCGAGAAGCGGAGCGTCTGGTCGAGCGGATTGCTCTTGGCCGTAGCGATGACATAGCCAGCATCGAGCGAGAAGACGTTCATACGGAAGCCCGCACCAACGGTGAAATACTTACGATTACCCTTGTTCTCACTCTCATGGTGGTAGCCAGCACGAAGGGAGAACTTATCATTATAGACATACTCTGCACCAACACTCCATTGTATCTCCTGCAGTTCCTCCTTGAAGCCACCCGGCGCATCGCCGAAACTCTTGAAGATGCCGCTGATGGAAGAGAGGTCGTAGTAGTCGGTCTGCAAGCGCTGCTCATACTGCTCGTCGGTCTCGTTGTCCTCACGCTGCGGATAGGTGGGCACGAGCAACTTGTTGGCATCGGCAGCTATGGTGAAGCGATTGTATTCGTCGATAGGGACCATGAGAGACGCACCCAGTCGCATGTTCGTCGGGATAAACTCCGAACGGTTGTCGCCACCAAAGGTGATCTTCGAACCGATGTTGGAGATGTTGAGGCCCAATCCGAGCTGACACTCGCGGCTTCCGAGATTGACATAGTTCTGATAGTAGCAAGCGATATCAGCAGCGAAAGCCGATCCTGGCGACGTGTCCTCAGTGTAGTCGTAGGTCAGGTCGGAATAGATGAAGCGCACGGCCGCACCCAGGGAGAACGTCTCGGAGAGCATCAGCGAGTAGCCTACATCAACGGACATCTCATAGGGATTGATGGTCATGTCGCCCGTGTTGTCCAAACTCGAACTGGTCTGCACCTCACCAAGGGAGAAGTAGCGCAGGGAGGCCGATACGGCACTGTAGTCGCCAATGCGGTAGTAGCCCGAGAGGTAGGCCAAGTCCATATCGTTGACCAACTGGCGCAGCCATGGCGTGTAGTTGAGCGAGACACCAGCCCGCGAGATAGTGAACGGATACTTGGCCGGATTCCAATACTGTGAGGCCACATCAGGGTCGGTAGCTGCTCCGACATCACCCATACCACCGGCGCGAGCGTCCGGGGCAATGGACTGTGAGGTCACGGCGGAGTTGACCGGATTGAACATATCCTTCTTGTCCTGGGCATAGGTCGTGAGCGACAGCGCCGACAAGAGGACGATACCGACATATTTATTTTGACTGTTCATACGCGTATATTTCATTCTGTGTGTATGATTAAAACGCAAATCGTGCTTACTTATTGTTGATGATAATCAGTTTCTTGGCTTTGGAGACCCGCTCGCCGCCATCCGAGCCGATAGAGGCACGGTAGAGATAGACTCCCGTCTGCAGTTTTGCTCCGCCATCGGCACAGAGATCCCAGCGCACGGTATAGGCGCTGCCCGTCGAGGTGCCGCTCTCCGTGTGGCGCCACAACTCGCGTCCACTCATGTCGAAGACGGAAATCTCAACATCAACCTCAGCGCCCGTGAAATTGTGATTGACGATGAAGGTAGTCTCCGTCGTGGCGGGATTGTTGGTGCAACTGATGCTCTCGATGGAAGGTTTCAGTCCTTTGACGACCTGGAAGTTGAGCACGGCGGTGGAAGCATTGTTCAACATATCCCACGCACGGAAGCGCAACTGATGCGCACCCTCGGAGAGTTCAGGCAGCGAATACCAGGTAGAACCGCTGGTATAAGTACCGAAGTCGAAGGTGAAGTTCTCATTGAGGTTGAAAGTCAGGTTCGGGTCTCCATCGATGCAAAGCTGCAAGTCGTGCCCCATACCGCTACCCGTGGCGTTGATGCCATCCTTGTCCGTGACGTTGGCCACGAAATAGGGCGTGGTATTGACGCTTCCCCCATCGACAAACGAGGGCGTATTGAGGTAGCAGTAGATCGACGGTCCAATACTGTCGTTGCGCACCGTCTCCGACCCATAGATGAAGAAGCGGTCCTCGGCACCATGGGCCAGTTGCGTATGGTCGTCGCTGACAGCATAGACATTGATGAGTCCGCTACCACTGGCGTAGTTGATATCAAAAGGCACGGCGAAGGTAAACTGGAACTCGCCATTGCGCACACTGTTGGAACCATTGAAGAGCACCTTCTGCCGGTCGTAATACTGGAACGCGGAGTTGGAAGTCTCCTCCTGCTTCTTGCACGTCACCATCTCGCGGGTGTCGCGGACCGTGGCCGTCATCTGACCGTTGAAGCCTACGAGGGTTTCCTCCTGACGCATGACACGCCCCTTGACCCGAGCCACGCTACCCGCTTTGAGGATGATATCCTGCTTGCCTCCCACGGGCAGTCCGTTGATACTATCAATGACCACGTCGAAGGTAGGCAGGTTGAGCGCCAAGGCCGGATCGCCAAGGAGCGAATACTGGAGTTTGTTGAGCGTGCGGTCCTGGCCCGTACTGATAACATCGTTCTTGGCCAGGCGCTGGGCCTCACCCATTGTGGTGGGCTTGCCATTGGTGAAGCTCAACACATGGCGCAGAAAGGCATTGTTGATAAACTTATTGTAATAGGCATAGACCGTGCGCGTCGTGCCCCAGAAGGCCACGGATCCACCCTGGGCGTTGAGCAGGGCGGTCTCGCCGATCGTCTCCTTGCGCGTGTCGAAAGGCATGACATCACAAGAGGCCGTGATCCAAAGCGGCAGGTTCTGATTGGTAAACGTGCGGAAGTCGCTGATGGTAAGTACTGACTCGTGGGAGATCTGATACTCCACACCGTGGCCCGCATAGTCCATAATAAGGGCGCCCGCCTGCTGTTGCTGCTTGAGGAGGCGCGAGACCTCGGGATAGCGATTGCCCGTGGAGGTGCTGACGCGCGTATAGGCGTCCCACATCACCTTCTTGATCTGATAGCCCGGATAGAGCTGGCCAATATATTCCGCCGTGGCATCAACATCGCGCATGTGGAGATTGTTGTTGCCATCATCGCCCATAAACATGATGGTGTTGGCCCAGTCGCCTGCATGGGCGTTGTTGGCATAGGCAATGATCTTATCGACTACGGCCTTGGCTTCCGCCGCCGTGGTGACAGGAATGCGCCCCACGGCCACATCCTCCTTGTCGTTGCGAATCGAAGCGCCACCCTCGCCCTCGTCGAGCAGCGTCATCCATCCGTCGTTGACATAGCAGTCGGTCTCAGAGAAGGAGTTTTCGCTCTCGTGGGCCAACAGATAGTCGTCGGCGTTGAGCGAGCGACACTCAGGTGTGAGCATACGGCAGTCCCAGACGGCGTCGCCAAAGAGCAGCAGGTGCTTGGGCATCTGGGCCTCGTCGTCTCCTGCCCGGTCGTAGAGCATCTTGAGGTAGCGACGGTAGGCATTGGCGTCGGGTGTGCCACTGGAAAACTCATTGTAGAGCTCATCGGCCGGCACGATATTCACGCGCATCGAGTCGCGGTCGCGATGCATCTGTGCCAAGCGCTCAGCCTGCGGTCGCAACTTCTGGCTCGTCGGGATGATGATGACGAGGTCGGCCTGCGGGTCGGCGTGGTGGTCTTGGTTGGTAATGGCATAGACATACTCGGGCACGGGGAAGGGATCCGTAGCCAGGCGCGGCTGCGGTTTCGGG
>UMJD01038273.1_pt1 | contig 10699 bp, 18 predicted proteins | sample 1965951 | NCBI WGS metagenome assembly UMJD01 (sample SAMEA4836142, study PRJEB28245) | human gut metagenome | biome: gut microbiome; material: fecal sample | place: Denmark | collected 2008 | reverse complement strand
TGGTGGAGCTATCAGGAGTCAAAACGAACATTTTAGCATCCGGTGACAGCCCGCCATCGGGCGGGTCTTCTCCGGTCTCCAAAGGAATTTCGACGCTGTTCTGGTCTCCCATGCAGGAGAAAACCAGCTTCATGCGATTATCATCATAGACATAGACAGCCACAAGGAAGTTCTTGAACAGTTCCATCTGAAAATCCCGGTCGTGGATGTCACCCTGCTGCAGCAGTTCCAGATAGGAGATGATTTGCTCCCGGTCGATTTTCACGACATCCTCTTTGGCTGCATTCAGCTGGACGCTCAGCCGGGATTGCTCAGTCTCAAGCTCGACCATCCGGGTGCGGGTGGCCTCTGTGATAATCCCCATCTCGATGGCTTTCAGCATATTCGAGGTGGCTTTTTTATTTTCCTCCAACTGCTGCTCCAACGCCTCAATCTGGAGGTCATTGTCGTGCTTTTCCCAGTATTCGACCGTCCGATCTGCTATCCACGCAATGACATCATCGGTCAAGCAGTACATCTTGATGGCCTGAGCCACAGCCGGTTCAATGACATCCCGGCGGATGTTCTTCTTGTCACAGGCGTGCTCGGTGCGCCGCTTCTGGCAGGTGTAGTAGTAATGCAGCTCGCCGTTTCTACTGGTGCCAGATACGCCCGTCATGTAGCTGCCACAATGCCCGCAGCGCAGCTTCCCGGTCAGCAGATAATCTTCTGCCCCGACACGGTGCCGGGTTCCGACTGGATTCTTTTTCATCCTCATGGCCTCCTGTACCCTGTACCACAAATCATCGCTCACTATGCGTGGAATGCCATCGGCCACCCGGACATCCCCGTATATGTAGATGCCCCGGTACCGCTCGTTCTGGCAAATACTCTGGAAGCTGCCTTTGTTCCAGTTGGCTCCCTTGCTGGTCTTGATGCCCTGGGCATTGAGATCTCGCGCAATGTCCACGAACAGGTCACCAGCAGCCACACGGGTGAATATTTCCCGCACAACGGCCGCATTCGCTTCATCCAGCACCACACGGCCATCCTCACCCCGCTTGTAGCCCAAGGGCTGCCGACCGTTCGCCATGCACTTGCTGGCGTTATCATACAGCCCCCGGGTGATGTCCTCCGCCATGTTCTCGCTGTAAAATTGATTCACATTCATCATGTTCCTCAATGCGAAACGCCCGGCGGCTGTATCGTCAAAATCTTCCTCGGCGTAGAACACCTTCACGCCGCAGTCTTCCAGTTTGGCCTCGTTGACCATTGCCTGAAGCATATTGCGGCCAATGCGGTTTGACTTCCATGCCACAACCGCCTGAAATTTGCCTTTTTCAGCATCCCGCATCATTCGCTGGAAGTTGGGCCGCTTATCGGTCTTGCCGCTGATGGCCCTGTCCTCATAGGTTCCAACGACGTGCAGCCCCAGCTCGGCAGCGTGCTTCATGCACTCTCTGACCTGCTGCTCAATGCTGACCTCTCGCTGGTTGTGGGAGGAATAGCGGGCATAAATGACGGCATTCTGACCCGCAGCAATATTCTTTTTTCGGGCCATCAACCATCACCTCACGATTATCTTCTTCAAAATTCGCAATATTTTTCCGATTTTCGGTATAATTCTACGAATCCCTGAAAAGCGGGTGCGTATTTGATATAATTCAGTTGCTGCCGACAGTAAATTTGAGAAAGGAGCCATGCCGTATGACTACGAGCGAATGGTCGGATATCTTTGCCAAAATCAAAAAACTGTCGGATGCTGATAAGGAGCGATTGCTTATTTTTCTGCACGCCCTGAAAGGTAACGAAGATAGCTCAACGCCTCCTGCTGCCGATCTGCCGGTAAATCAAGAAGCAGCTCAATAATTTCAGCCGTTTGGCCGTCCTCCTGCTGGAGGGCGGCCTTTATCATTTCCTTGGGAGTATGGCCCAGCAGAGAATCCAGCGACTCGCCCAGCTCATCCGCAATGGCGCAGGCCGTCACCAACGAAATAGAGTCGCTGCCGCTCAGTTCTTCTTCGATTTCCTGAACGCTGATACCCGCAGCCTCTAAGTCGGCCGGATCTGCATTATTCAAAATCTGCATCACGCTGTCGCGGAATTTCGAAGCCCACTCATTCCGGCTGGCTTCTTCATCCCATCCCATGATGTAAGACGGGGTCGTATCAAGTGCATCAGCAATAGCCTTGATTTTAGACTGCGTGAGGACACGGAAGCCAAGCTCAATCTTATTGATAGATGATTTCGACTTATAGCCGATTTTCTTTGCTAGTTCTTCTTGGGACATCCCCAATTCTTCACGTCGAATTTTCACTCTTTGTCCGATGGTCATGGTTTTGCATCCCCCTAAATTCTTCTGATGCAATTATAATACGGCGTAGGCATGAGGTCAACATTTTTTCAAATTTTTCAAAAAAATAGTTGACATTCGGTCTACGAGGTGGTAATATACGCCCAGTAGACAACCAGTCTACGCCGAACGGAAAGCGAGGTGAACTTACTGTGACCAATACCACTTTGCTCAAAGCAAAGATTGATGCCTCCGGCTACAAGATGAAGTATATTGCAAATCGCATTGGCCTTTCATATCAGGGATTTTTGAACAAAATTCGGAATAAAACCGATTTTACCGCACCTGAAATTAAAAGTCTGTGCGAGTTGCTCCACATCGGAACGGAGGAAATGGAGCAGATTTTTTTTGCTCTGTAAGTAGACTGTTTGCCTACTTCAAAACAGGAGGACCACATGGACACCACAATTCACATCAACGTGGCCGATATTCCCCCGGAAGTCGGTGAGAGCTTTGGCCGCGTGACGCTGGCGGGATTCAAAAAATTCATCGCCCAGCCCGGGAACCGCGAGAAGCTGGAAGCCCAAACGGCTGCCCGCAAGGCTCGCAAAGAAAGGGAGTGTAAGGAATGACCCGGATTCTGATGATCGTGTACGGCATCACCGCCGAACAGGCAGCAGCTCGTGCCCCGGCGGCGCAGTTTGCTGTGACCTCTGTTATCGCAGCCCTGTTTGTCTGGCTGGACAGCATGGGGATGTTCGATGATGTAGGCCGCTGGATGGGTCGCAAGCTCCGGGAGGTGCTGGATGCTGTATCCGAGGACTGATGCGGAGGCTGGCTACCCTGACCCTCCTGTGTGCCCCCTCTGCCATCAGAGGTGCGATACCATCTATCGCGCCGAGGATGGAACAATCGTAGGCTGTGACCACTGCTTAGAGGCCACAGACGCATGGGAAGTCAACGAGTGCTTCCCGGAAAAGGAGTGTTTTTATGAAAGGATTGGTGTTTGACACCGAGAATCGGATGCAGTTCAAGGACTTCAGCGAACCGCTGCTGGACAACCTCCAGAAAGAGGTCGGCGGTTGCATCGAGGTGGTTCATCCCAAGTATCTGCCGGAAGGACTGTGCATGGTGATTGATGATGAGGGACTGCTGAAAGGCTACGCCATCAACAGCATTGCCAGCATTCTCTACGGTACGCCGGAACATGGTCAGCCCATTGTGGGCACCGCTGTGATTCTCCGTGAGGGCTTTGTGGCCGGGGAGCTCGACTTTATGAGCCTGGATGACGGAGATGAAGTTGGCCTGATGCTCTTGTTCTCTGCGCTTGGTATCTGCATCAAGAACGAAAGCGAGGCTGAGTGATGGATCTGGAAAAATTCTACTTCACCTACGGCTCCGATGATGTTCAGCCGTACTGCGGAGGATGGACGGAGGTTTGGGCACCCAACTACCAGATGGCGTGTCAGGCATTCCGGGCAGTGCATCCCGACCGCATTCCCAATATCCTGAACTGCTCCAGCGTGTACAGCGCAAGGGAGTTCGAGAAAACCAAGATGTTCGGCCCGGGCGGCAACTTCGGCCTCCGCTGCCGGGAGACCATCACTCTGAACATCGCTGTCAACAAGGCCGAGGAGGGGGTGATTTTTTGAAAGTAAGAGGCAAAAAGCTGACCCGCAAGCAGAAAGAGGCCCTTTCCGCACAGGGCTGGGACTTCCGCCTGTACCTCTGTGTCCGGGATGGCCCGGACTTCATGGAGCTGGTCAACCGTACCACCGGCAAGTACGTCATGTTCCGCAAGTAAGCCTATCAACTGAAAAGGAGTAAACATTATGATTCGCAATCCCAACGACATTCAGGACGGCGCAAAGAAGATTCGGATGCTCATTGCTGGCTACCCCGGCATCGGCAAGTCCACGCTGGCCCTGTCCGCACCCCGCCCGCTGCACATCGACTGCGACTTTGGCATTGACCGTATCGAACCTCGCTACCGTATGCCGTACATCCAGCCCCGCAGCTATGACGAGATCCTGAACGACCTGAAGCCGGAGAACCTCAACGACTTCGAGACGCTAGTATTCGATACCGCCGGTAAGCTGATTTCCCTGATGGGTCTGTGGGCTATCAAGCAGAATCCCAAGTACGGCCAGCGCGATGGCAGCCTGTCCCTCAAAGGTTACGGTTTCGTAGGCCGTGAGTTCGTCCGGCTGATGGACTACTGCTTCTATGAGCTGAAGAAGAACATCGTGGTCGTATTCCATGCCACCGAGGAAAAGGACGGCGACAACACCCGCCTCCGCATCAAGGTCGAGGGTCAGACCAAGAACAACGTCTGGGAGCCCATGGATCTGGGCGGTTTCGTGGAGATGTACGGCAACGACCGCACCATCGGCTTCTCCAACTGTGAGCGGTATTTCGCCAAGGGCACCCGCGGCATCCACGGCGTTTATAAGATTCCCGCCCTTGGCCCCGGCAGTCAGAATGACTTCCTGACCAAGCTGTTCGAGGAATATAACAGCAAGGCCGCCGAGGAAGTGGCTGCAAACGCCAAGGAAAACGAGGCGTACGAACAGGTTATGCGGGATGGCAGCAAGATTATTGCCGGCATCAAGGATGCAAATACCGCCAACGCCGCCATGCAGCCGTTCAAGGCTCTGCACCATCACCTGACTTCCAGCCGGGAACTGAACGCCCAGTGGAAAACCAAAATCGCAGCCCTCGGCCTGACGTTCGACCCGAATTCCGCCCAGTACAAGCCCGCAGAGGAGGCACAGTAATGGCTGCATACCTCGTCACTCACTCGCTGCTGTCCTCGTGGCTGCATCTCATTCGGGAGAATCCTTACGAGGATTTGACCACCGAGGGCGACCCGCTGGCGGAGTTCATGCTGGTACTGCGCCGAGAGCCTACGCCCCGGACGGAGGCCATGCAGAACGGCATCGACTTTGAGAACCTCGTGACCGCCATTGTCAATGGCCACGATGACCCCAACAATCCGTGGAACTGGGCTGCTGGGCAGATCGCCGCCATCATCAAGGGCGGGCAGCTACAGTTCAAAGCCCGTCGGACGATTCAGGTGCGGGGCATGGATGTGGTTCTGTATGGCCGCCTCGATGCCCTGAAAGCTGGCACCATCTACGACATCAAATTCAGCAAGGGCTACGAGCGCGGAAAGTTCTATTCCAGCACCCAGCACCCAACCTATATGCTGCTCATCCCGGAAGCGCAGACGTTTTCCTACCTCGTCAGCAACGGCATGGACGTTTGGACGGAGTGCTACCGCAGGGATGAAACGCCGGATATTTGCCCCATCATTTCAGACTTCTTCGACTGGTTGGATGCTTTCGGCCTGATGAACGTGTTCAAGGAGCACTGGAAAGCCTTATGACCGGGCGGCTGGTCGATATGAGTTTCAGTTTGAACCGCAAGCAGCGTATCACGCTGGAAGTTGATTCTGATTTCCGAAGTCTGTGGGACAAGCTGAATCAGGAGCCGCTGCTGGACATTGAAATCAAGAAGCACCGCAACAAGCGCAGCCACAGTGCAAACGCCTACTTCCATGTTCTGGTCAACAAAATTGCCGCCGAAACTGGCGAATCGGACGACCTTGTGAAAGAGCGGCTGGTTGTGGCCTACGGAACGGTTGCGAGAGATAAGGATGGCTGCACCGTGGGCTTCAAACTTCCGGTCAGCGTGGATGTTCACGACCTCTACAAATACACCCGCTGCTTTGATGTGCGGGAAGAGGACGGAAAATGGTTCAACTGCTACTTGGTTTACAAGGACACCAGCAAGATGGACACGAAAGAATTTTCACACCTGATTGACGGTGCGATTGATGAAGCCAAGGCTCTGGGTATCGAGACGGATACCCCGGAGCAGTTGGCCCGGTACAAGGAGGAATGGTCACGATGAAAGGCCGAATCGTCATCTGCGACTACTGCGGAACGCCCGCAGACTTCGTAGACAGTTCGGTGGTTTACCACGGCCACAGCTTCGGCATGATTTACCTCTGCCCTCGCTGCGGTGCCTATGTCGGCGTACACAAGGGGTCTGACAAACCCCTTGGCCGCTTGGCAAATTCGGAGTTGCGCAACTGGAAAAAGGCAGCTCATGCAGCATTTGACCCGCTCTGGAAATACGGTCCCTACCGTGGCCGCCGGAATGAGGCCTACCGCTGGCTGTCCGAGAAGATGGGCACCCCGATTGAATTTACGCATATTGGAATGTTCGATGTGGACCAGTGCCGCAAGGTGGTCCGCATCATGCGAGAAGAAAGGAACCGGTTATGGAAGATTTGAACGTCCAGACCATCGCTATCCCGGTTGAGGAGTACAAGGACTTGCTTCGGGCACAGACCGAGCTCGCCATCATCTACCAGAAGAACGCCAACGGTGATGCTTACGGCACTGGCACTTTCGTGCAGGAGATGCGGAACGCATTTTGCAACGTCAGGCAGGAGGACGCGCATGCTGAATAATTGCATATTTCAGGGCCGCTTAGCTGCCGATCCTGAAATGCGGACCACACAGAGCGGCCTGACATTCGCCAGCTTTCGCATGGCCGTTGACCGGGACAATGTCGGTCAGGATGGCCGGCGGGCTACCGATTGGCTGAATTTCGTGGCATGGCGTAAAACGGCAGAGTTCGTTTGCCAGTATTTCCGCAAGGGCAGCACGGCTCTTGTGGAGTGCCAGTGCCAGACCCGGTCTTATGAGGACAGGAACGGCCAGAAGCGCACCGCCACCGAGTTCGTGGTGCAGAAAATTCACTTCTGCGGCCCAAAGACGGAGCAGCGTGTTGATGATGGCGGCGAGGCACCGCCTCCGGGCTACCAGCAGTCCTACCAGCAGCCGTCCTATCAGAACCAGCAGCCGTCCTATCAGAACCAGCAGCCGCAGCAGATGGGCTTCGCCACCCAGAACCAGCGGCAGCAATGGCAGCAGAGTGCCCCCGGCGGGCAGCAGCCCAGCTACTCGCAGGGCGACCCTGACGATTTCTCGGTCATCGATGACAGCGACGACCTGCCGTTCTAAGGGGGGCTGATAATGGCAACTGGAAAACGGTATTACTGGATTAAGCTCAAGGACTCGTTTATGTCGTCGGACATGATCGATTACCTCATGGGGCAGCCCGATGGTGCCAACTATGTTGTCCTTTATCAAATGCTCTGTCTCAAAACCATCAACACTGGCGGCCGACTGGCTTTTCAAATCGGGGATATGATTATTCCTTATGATGTAGAAAAAATTCAGCGCGAATGCAAATGGTTCTCGTTGGCAACTGTCCGTGTTGCTTTGGAAGTCTATAAGCAAATCGGTCTAATTTATGAGGACAAAGATGGTGTTCTCGTTTTGGCCAACTACTCAGACATTGTCGGCAGTGAAACAGACTACTCTGCGCAGAAGCGCCTTCAGCGTGAAAACCGCCGCAGACAACTTCCCCCAAAGTGTGCAGACAGCAACGAGGACAACAATGTGGACAATGTCCATACAGAGAAAGAGATAGAGATAGAGATAGATAAAGAGAAAGATATAGAGAACAGAGAAAGAGTAAGAGATAACGGTAGTCCGACCGTCGATGCTGGGCTGGCTGAGATCATCCGCTCTTTCGAGGACAATCTCGGAGGTTTCCCACCAGCAGCGCGGGAAGACCTGCTGGGCTGGCGGGAGATTTTCACGGACGACCTCATCTTGCTGGCCATCAAAAAGGCCGCTCTGGCCGGGGTTCGCAAATGGTCCTACGTCAACGGCATCCTGAAAGTATGGAAAAACGAGGGTGTGAGAACCCTTGGTGACGTGCAGTCCCGTGACGAGCGGCGCAAGCCCCCGGCGGGTCAGCAGCCCAAACGCTCCGCTGCCGAGGACTACAATGAAATTTTCGGTGAACTTTTGGGAGGTTCAACATGACAGACAAAAAACTGATGGAGTTGCTGGTGGTCATTGATGATCACTACGGCCGCATCCGCAGCAAAGAGGAACGCATGGCAGATACCAAAATCTATATCCAAGCGTTCGGTGCTATCCCGGATGAAATCGTGGAAAAGGCCCTGTACACTGCATTTACGCAGTGCCGCTACCAGAATCAGCTTATTGTTGACTGGTGCGCCGAGGTCAAGAAGCTGCTGGCCGCCGGGCTTCCCTCGGCAAACGACCTCTGGGCACAGGCTGCGACCGCCGCCAAGCAGATTACGGCAAATCTGTACTACATGACCCACGGCGGGCTGGTGACCAGCGAGGGCAAACTCACCGGAGAGAACTTCAAAACCCGGAATGCTGAGATCTTCGCCGCCCTGCCGGTGGCGGTGCAGCGATGGGCTGGCTCCCCGGCAGATCTGTCGGAGATTTTCAGCAGCCGCAGCAGCGCGGATCTGCGCCAGTTCGTCCGGCCGGGCTTCGACCGGGCTGTGCAGGATGCCCCGGTTGAGAGTTTGCAGCCCCCGGCTCTGCCCGGCGGCGCAGCCCCGGCACAGATTGGAGGTGGCACGACATGAGGTCGAAAAGACCATTCCGCAGCCTGATCGTGTGCGTTTCGTGTGCGATGGTTGGCTGCATCCTCGCAAGCACGGCCTACTCCCGGCGGGTGGACGAGTTGGAAATCGAGCGGGATATTTACGCCAGCCGTTTTCAGAACTGGCAGACGCGGGCGATTGACGCGGAGGAAAATGTCGGCCGGCTTCAGACCGAGGTAGATAACCTGACCGCAGAGCTGAACGCCCAGACCGATTTGACCCTTACATACGCCGGGTCGTTCAGCTGCACGGCCTATTGTGCCGAAGAATACGCCCACATCTGCGGCGAGGGACACGGAATTACATCCAGCGGCGCAAAGGTGCAGCCGGGCGTGACCGTGGCAGCTGACACCAGCATCCTGCCCTACGGCACGGTGGTCTATATCGAGGGTGTAGGTCTCCGGGTCGTTCAGGACACCGGGAGTGCTGTGGTAGGTAACAAGCTGGACGTGGCGGTGAGCACCCATGCGGAGGCTCTAAGCTGGTCTGGCTGGGGTTCCCGCCGGGTCTGGATCGTTTCAGGAGGTGCAGAGCCGTGAAAAAGTCGTTTCAGACCGAGATGGATGACACTCAACAGGCTGTCAGCCAAATCGTGTGCCTGTGTACCACCATTGCGCTGCATCAGGAGTTCGGTGTTGGCAAGACCCGCCTTGACCGCATTACAGACAGGATTCACGAACTGGAAGATCAGAACACCGAAGTCATTATGACCCCAGATGCCAATGGCCGCCCCTCTAAAGCCAGGGCCGAGGCCATTCGGGAAAGCTGGTTGGCGGGGTATGTCACTTCCGACTACCGCATCCCGATGCTACGGGCACCTCGTGGCCGCAAAGAGCAGCAATATCAGATTGCTGGAAATAAAGCTGCAAGAATCGCATGGCAGATTTACGCAAAGGCAGTTATTGACATACTGCACTATGGTCCAGAACGGCTGGAACGGCTGCGCAAAGAAAGCCACGCCAACTATGAGCAGTTGAACCAGTGGGCGCACGAGGACGGTTTGGACGTAGCAATGGAAAAGCTGCGCCGCTGCGCTGCCGATGCCATGCAAGCTCCGGATCTGGAAGTTACAGATATTGATGGCAGCAAGGATGCCGCAGAAGTGGACAAGGAGTTCCGCAAGCAGCAGCTGAACTTTATCAAGCGTGTCCGGGCACAGACCCTTGGGCGCATCGGTGCAACTGCGCAGCCTGTCAATGTGCTGGCTGACCAGAGTATGCAGGATAAGATTCAACTGGTGATGCAGCAGGTTTCCCAGCAGTCTTTTGAACGTAGGAGGACGCATTGACATGGCAAAAAATGAGTACGGAGAGAAGCTGGACAGCAATGGCTATGCGCCCAGCATCCTCAGCAAGAGCCCCACCTGTCTGATTTGCGGGCGGTATCGCACCGCCCGGCACGAAGTCTTTTTCGGACCGTACCGGGATAAGAGCAAGCGACTTGGCCTGTGGGCAAATCTCTGCCCTTGGTGCCACCAGAACGGTGTGACTGCCGTACATACCAACCGGGAGGCAGACCTCCGCTTGAAAAAGTGGGCGCAGAAAAAGGCCATGGAGTATTACGGCTGGCCGGAGGCGCGGTTCATCCAAGAGTTTGGGAGGTCGTACCTGTGAGCACCTGTCCGATTATCGCTATCGACCCCGGCAACACCCAGTCTGGCTACTGCGTGATTGATCGCAGCACCCTGCGCCCTCTGGAATTCGGAAAAATCGACAATGCAGAGCTGCTGCAAAAGCTTTCCTCTGCCAGGGCACAGGGCTGGCGGTGGGCGGTCATCGAGATGGTGGCCTCCTACGGAATGTCGGTAGGCCGGGAGGTGTTCGATACCGTCCTCTGGATCGGCCGCTTCTACCAAGCCCTGAACGCCTGCTGCCCAGTACGGCTGCTGTGCCGCATCGAGGAGAAGCAACACATCT
>UMJD01005696.1_pt1 | contig 10709 bp, 9 predicted proteins | sample 1965951 | NCBI WGS metagenome assembly UMJD01 (sample SAMEA4836142, study PRJEB28245) | human gut metagenome | biome: gut microbiome; material: fecal sample | place: Denmark | collected 2008 | reverse complement strand
CCAGTAACTTATTTTCTTTTCCTATTGCCCAGTTTGAATCTACTGCAACGATCAAATTCATAATCTACATCTCCTCTTTACGTATAATATATTCTTATCTCTGACTGCCACCGGCTAATAATATTTCTTCTACACTGCCACCGGAATATTCTTAATCTGATCATGTGTCTGATAATCGATCAATTTTACATCATCTCTTGTAAACTGATAAAAGTCTTTGACCTCCGGATTCAGCCAGAACTTCGGTGCCGGAAGCGGCTTGCGGCTGATCAGTTCCTCTATCATCGGCACATGTCTGTCGTAAATATGTGCATCTGCGATCACATGTACGAACTCTCCGACTTCCATATCACATACCTGCGCCAGCATATGGATCAATACGGCATACTGACATACATTCCAGTTATTTGCCGCAAGAACATCATTCGATCTCTGATTCAGGATTGCATTCAATGTCAGTTTATCATGTCCCGGTTTCTTGGTTACATTAAATGTCATACTGTATGCACACGGATAGAGATTCATCTCATGCAGATCTTCATGCACATAAATATTCGTCATGATTCTTCTGCTGTATGGATTATTCTTAAGGTCATAGATTACACGGTCCACCTGATCAAACATGCCTTCTTTATACTGGTGCTTTACGCCCATCTGATATCCATAAGCCTTTCCGATCGAACCGTTTTCATCCGCCCAACTGTCCCAGATATGACTGTGAAGATCATTGATATTATTCGATTTCTGCTGCCAGATCCACAAAAGCTCATCCGTACAGCTTTTGATTGCTGTTCTTCGAAGTGTCAGTGCCGGAAATTCTTTCGACAGATCATACCTGTTCACAACTCCGAATTTCTTGATCGTATATGCCGGTGTTCCATCTTCCCATACCGGTCTTACTTTTTCGCCTCTGGTATCGGTACCGTTATCGATAATGTCACGGCACATATTGATAAATACTTTGTCTGCATAACTCATTTTTTGTTTCTCCTGTCCTTTTCCTGTTCTCTTTACGGATCACTGATATTATAAAGAACCCGGTCCAGCATCTTTTCCAATGCCGCGATTTCCTTTTTACTCATCCCGATCGTCAGCCTCCGATCTATCTTCTTCCGGTAATTGTCCATCTTTTTCTGAATATCATATGCTTTTTCCGTCGGGTAAATGTTCTTGCATCTTTTGTCCTGATTACTTGGGACTGCCAGAATGAATCCTTTTTCATCTAACCTTTTTAAGATTCCGGTTACCGTCGGATTCTTAAGACTTAACGCCTTTTCAATGTCTTTCTGATTCACAAACTCCTTACTGCTGCCAAGAAGATAATCCAGCACCGCGCACTGCGATGATGTGATCCCTATCCCTCGAAGCAGGTTATTGAATTCCTTTTCATAAATATTATTGATCTGTTTGAACATAAATCCAACGGGTAATCGTTCTTTCATCCCTTGTATTCTCCCATTTCCCTGTAATACCGTCATCAGTCCGGGTATTCACAAATACCCAGACTATTTCAATTTATTTTACCATATTCCAACAGGCTATGCAATCTTATCCATCGCGCGAATCTCTTTTACAGCGAATCCAATTGCGATAATTCCCGCTGCCGCATCTGCGATCGGTCCCGCATACATCACCCCGTCAATTCCCATAAAAATCGGGAATATAAGTATCAGCGGAAGTAAAAAGATTACCTGTCTTGTAAGCGACACTACAATACCCAGCTTCGCTTTACCAATTGATGTAAAGAATCCGGATGACATTGGCTGGATTCCATTAACAAATGTCATAAACATAAAAATCCTGAAATATCTTGCCGCAAATTCATAATATTCTTTGCTTCCCGTACCAAAGATACTCACAAGCTGCGTCGAGAAAAACTGGAAACACAAGAAGAACACAATTCCAACCGTCATAGCAACGCGGAATGCTTTCCAATAAGTGCGTTTTACTCTGTCATACGATCCCGCTCCATAATTATATCCCCAGATTGGCTGACATCCCTGGGAAATCCCGATCGCAATAGCCATGAACACCATATTTACCTTTGAGATAACGCCCACACACGCCAGTGGAATATCTGTTCCATATACAGAAGCCGCACCATAATAGCGCAGTGTATTATTCATTGTAATCTGTACCACAGCCATGGCAATCTGATTGATACAGGAAGCCATTCCCAATGACAGGATCATTTTCAGGAGATGGCCTCTCGGACGGAACATCTCTTTTTTCAGCTCCATTTTACGAAATCTTCCAAAATATACAATTACCATAATTCCGGATACGATCTGTCCGATCACGGTCGCCCACGCAGCGCCTTTGATCCCCCAGTGGAATCCAAAGATAAACAGCGGATCTAACACCGTATTAATAATTGCCCCTGTCAGCATACAAGTCATAGAGTACGTAGGACTTCTGTCCGCGCGGATCAGATGATTCCCTCCGGTTGTCAAAATCAGGAACGGAATTCCAAATGCCGTAATTCCTGTATAATCCTGTGCATATGGCAGGATCTTTGTCGTCACACCGAAAAGATGCAGCAGAGGATCCAGGAACACCAGTACCACTGCTGCAATGATCACACCACAGATTACCAGCATGGAAAGCCCGGTCCCCGCAATCCTGCTTGCTTTCTCATGATCTCCCGCTCCGGAACACAGATTAAAATTCGACGCACTTCCGATTCCAAGAAGAAGTGCTGTTGCCGTACAGATGATCGACACAGGAAATGCAATATTAGTCGCTGCATTTCCCAGAAGTCCGACTCCCTGTCCGATAAAGATCTGATCTACAATATTATATAATGAGCTCACCAGCATACTGATAATTGCCGGAATTGCGAATTTCGCGATCAGTTTTCCCTCGCTTTCTGTTGCCAGAGGATTCACTTTTTTCTGTTCTTTCAACTTTCTTTCACTCCTTATTTTCTCACCAATTATTCATGGATTCTTATTTGATTTTCACCATACGGCGATTATAAAAGACGGAGCTTGTTACGGCCTCCGTCCTCTGAAAATATTCTGCTATTTATTATTTAATATTCACGGATCACGGTTCCAATCTCCCGTGTCGTATCCATATCCACCAGATGAGCCAGTGCATCTTCCAGATGCTTTTCTTTTACTGCTTCTGTAACAATAACAAGCTCTGCTGCATCATCTTCTTTTGTATTCTGAATCACTCTTGCAATACTTACTTTATGCACTCCGAATACACTTGCAATTGCAGCAAGTACACCTGGTTTATTATCCACCAGCATACGGATATAGAACTTGTTCTTTACTTCTTTAAAGTTCTTTACCGGTGTCTCACGATAACAGGTACAACTGATTCTTCCTGTACAATGGTATTGTATATCACGGATCACATCGATCACATCACCCATGATCGCACTGGCCGTCGGGAGTTCCCCTGCTCCTCTTCCGTAGAACATCGTATCACCGGCAGCATCAGAGCGGACAAATACTGCATTAAACGAATCTCTCACGGATGCAAGCGGATGTTCCTTCGGAATCATCATCGGATGAACAGCAACCTCAATTCCTTCTTCCGTATTATGCACAACACCGAGTAATTTAATCACATCACCGAATTCTTCTGCGTATTCCACATCTTTCGCAGTAATTTTTGTAATTCCTTCTGTATATACATCATCGAATGTAACTCTGGAATGAAATGCAATCGATGCCATGATCGCTACCTTACGTCCTGCATCCAGTCCTTCAATATCGGCCGTCGGATCTGCCTCTGCATAACCAAGCTCTGTTGCCAGTGCCAGTGCATCGTCAAAATCCATCCCTTCTTCGATCATCTTGGTCAGAATAAAGTTCGTCGTACCATTGACAATACCGATAACTTCCTGAATCTCATTCGCCGCCAGACACTGCTTCAGCGGACGGATAATCGGGATTGCTCCTGCCACAGCTGCCTCAAATAAGAAATCCACTCCACTTTCTTCTGCCGCCTCCAAAAGTTCGTGTCCATGTGTCGCTACCAGATCTTTGTTCGCTGTCACGACATTCTTTCCTGCATGCAGTGCTTCCAGAATCATAGTTCTTGCAGGTTCGATACCACCCATCACTTCGATTACGATTTCTATCTCATCATCATTCATGATATCTTCCCACTTATCGGTTAAAAGAGACTGGTCTACACCCTCTCTCTTCTTATTCATGTTATGTACCAGTATCTTCTGAATTTCAAGACCTGCACCGGCTTTCAATGCCATTTCATCCTTCTGGCGTTCCACAAGTTTATACACCCCGCTGCCGACCGTTCCAAGTCCCAGAAGACCTGCTTTTACTACTCTTTCCTGATTCATCTTCTCACATCCTCGTTTTTTGTTCACTCTCTTTTCGTATCTACAGATATTCTGCCAGCGGCAGATTCTGCAGCTTTGTTTATACAGACTTTAGTATAGCATAGTGCTACATATAATTTCAATCCGATTCTTCCCATGCTCGGAAATTAGTACAGTTTAATCTCCTTTCTGCACAGTAACAAATCCGCACCCCCATAATTGATCAACACAAAAAAAGACGTTACAAATAGTCAATTCAGAGCGACAGACGGGACTCGAACCCGCGACCTCCACCTTGGCAAGGTGGCGTACTACCAACTGTACTACTATCGCATAGCAAGTATGTTTTATTATTTTGTGTTCATCAGAACGATATTCAGTATAACGTATATATATGGTATTGTCAACTGCTTTTTTTAATTTTTTGAATTTTTCTTTTAATTTGAAAACTCCGACAACTTTTTCTGCATGCTTTGGCAAGTGGCAGCTCCTTACGAACGCATAGTAATAAAAAAGGTGCGGGAGCAACCTTCTCTTTGGTTTTCCCGCATCTTTTACTTTATATAGCTTTTACTTTATTCTTTGTCTTCTGCCTTTTTCTCTTCTTTTGCTATAACCGCAATTCCGAGTTCCTCCAGCTGTTTTGCATCTACATGTCCCGGTGCTTCTGTCATAAGATCAGATGCATCTTTTACTTTAGGGAATGCAATTACATCACGGATGCTGTCCTGTTTTGCCATCAGCATAACCAGACGATCCAGACCATATGCAAGTCCTGCGTGCGGCGGCACTCCATACTTGAATGCTGTCAGAAGGAAGCCAAACTGCTCCTGTGCCTGCTCTTCTGTAAATCCAAGCACTTCAAACATCTTGCTCTGGATATCCTGATCAAAGATTCTGACACTTCCTCCACCAATCTCGTTACCATTCAATACGATATCGTATGCTTTTGCACGGACTCTTCCCGGATCACTGTCAATATACTGAAGATCTTCTTCCATTGGCATTGTAAATGGATGGTGCATAGCTGTATAACGGTTCTGCTCTTCGCTCCACTCGAGAAGTGGGAATTCTGTTACCCACAAGAATTTGTATTCATTCTTGTCAAGAAGTTCCATCTGACGTGCGAGTTCCAGACGAAGTGCTCCCAGTGTATCCCATACAACTTTATTCTTATCTGCAGCAAATAATAACAAGTCTCCGTTCTCTCCGCCCATCGCTTCGATCAGAGCTTTCATTTCATCATCTGTCATGAATTTGGCAAATGAGGATTTCACTGTTCCGTCTTCATGAATTGCAATATACGCAAGTCCCTTTGCACCATAATCTTTTGCAAAATCAACCAGTTTATCAATCTTCTTACGAGCCATTCCGCCCTGTCCTTTGGCGTTGATACCACGAACTGTTCCACCATTTTCGATCGCATTTTTGAACACTACAAATTCACAGTCTTTTACAACATCTGTTACGTTTGTCAGTTCCATACCAAAACGGATATCCGGCTTATCTGAACCAAAGCGGTCCATTGCTTCCTGCCATGTCATTCTCTGGATTGGAAGAGATACTTCCACGCCCAGTACTTCTTTGAATAATTTGGCAAGCAGTCTTTCATTTACTTCGATTACATCATCGACATCCACGAAAGATAACTCCATATCGATCTGTGTGAATTCCGGTTGACGGTCTGCACGTAAATCTTCGTCACGGAAGCATTTTGCGATCTGGAAATATCTGTCATATCCTGAACACATCAGTAACTGTTTGAATAACTGTGGTGACTGTGGCAGCGCATAGAACTGTCCCTGCTGGATACGGCTAGGTACGAGGTAATCTCTTGCTCCTTCCGGTGTACTTTTGATCAGAACCGGTGTCTCAATCTCAAGAAATCCTTCTTCCGCAAGGAACTGACGTGTCAGAGTTGCAACCTTGCTTCTCATCATCAGATTGCGCTGCAGATCCGGTCTTCTAAGATCCAGGTATCTGTATTTCAGACGTACTTCTTCTTTTGTTTTAGAATTCTCTTCGATGTGGAACGGCGGTGTCTCTGATTCAGAAAGAATACGAAGTTCTTCCGGAATCACCTCTATCTCTCCTGTTGCAAGATGCTCATTCACTGCACCGGAACGTTTTGCTACTGTTCCTACGATTGCTACTACATATTCTGCACGAAGCTTAGCTGCCTTTTCGATCAGTGCCGCTTCGCATTTTCCTTCTTCGAATACCACCTGGATAATACCTGAACGGTCTCTGACATCTACGAATACCAGACCGCCCTTATTACGGTTTTTCTGTACCCATCCCATAATGGTAACTTTCTCTCCTACATTGGCTGCAGATAATTCTGCACATCTGTGGGTTCTTTTTAACCCTTTCATTGATTCTGCCATGTTTCTTTATCTCCTTTTCCGACGTCCTTACGCCGTAATTTATTGTTTCCTATATATCTTATAAATTTTCCACGGAATCTGCATAACAGTCCACGATTTCTGTATAACCGTCTTCAGTAAGCTGTTCTTTCTGGAACTTTTTATTCTTCTTCATGTTGACGATCAGGACCTGTTTTCCTGCCTGACGGTCTGCCTTTGCAAGTGACATAACCTTTAAAAGCCCTTCTTTTGTCATCTTCTTCTCTAACAGATATGCTTTCTTCTCTTTTACAGTCGGAACTTCATATCCATTTTCCAGAAGCAGCATGACGATTCGTTCGAATCCGATTGAGAATCCACATGCAGGTGTATCCTGCCCGGTGAATTTACCGATCATCTTATCATAACGGCCGCCTCCGGCTACAGATCCGCCGAAATCATCCATCGTCACTTCAAAGATCGTTCCTGTATAGTAAGACTGTCCTCTTACAAGTGTCGGATCGAATTTGATATTGAATTCGCATTCTTTTGCGGTCTCAACACTGGAAATGATCATTTCCATACTGTCTGCTGTCTCTTCACTTAAGCAGTCGCCCAGTTTTTCTTTCAGGAAACGGATACCTGTTACATCTGGTGCTACATCCTTAAATAACTGAAGATAAGTCTCTACATTTTCCTTTACATATCCCATCTCTTCTAATTCTTTCGCAACACCTTCTGCACCGATCTTGTCCATCTTATCCAGAATGATGAAGACTTCATCATAATCATCCTCACGGAAACCACTGTAAGCAGCCATTGCTTTCAGGATATTACGGTCATTGATACATACCGTAAAGTTCTGGAAGCTTAATTTGCCAAGCATAGCTGTCGTTGCAAGGATCAGTTCGATCTCTGCGAGATTTCCCGGCTCTCCTAAGATATCAATATCACACTGCATGAACTGTCTGAAACGTCCTTTCTGCGGACGGTCTGCTCTCCATACATTACCAATCTGCAATGCCTTAAAAGGTGCCGGCAATTCATTCGAATGGTTTGCATAATATCTGGCAAGCGGTACGGTAAGATCATAACGCAGTCCTCCGTCTACCAGATCGTTTTCTTCTTTTGCTGTATCGATCTTCAGTTTTTCTCCTCTTTTTAAAATCTTGAAGATCAGTTTCTCGTTGTCTCCGCCCTGTTTGCTGCACAGGTTCTCGATATGTTCCACACATGGTGTCTCGATGGAACAGAATCCGTATGTCTTATACGTCTCTTTGATCAGTCCGATCAGGTAATCACGGATCTCCATCTCACGTGGGAGCATGTCTTTCATACCGGTAACCGGTTTCTTCTTTAATGCCATAACCATTCTCCTTTGCGTTCTATCATTTCGTCGATCCTGTCGATGTAGGCATCTACCGCCTTGACATTCTCCTGACGGATCAGACGCGTCATTTTCTTCTTTTTACTGCCCGGCATAGGAATCGGATCCTTCAATACAATCTTTGTCGATGCTCCGGCTCCTGCGGCAATAATAGATTGTTTTTCTTCCATAATAAGTATATTGTATATTCCGGCTTTGTCAACCTTTGCATACCCAACATTTTCAAAATTCCCCGCAATATTCTTCTGTCTGTACAGATAATACGGGAAAAGATCCATCTCTTTTGCTGCCTTTGCAGCCCTCTCGATCATGCCGGAAAGGATCTCATGCGTCTCTTTCGCATCCCGGTTCAAATCCTCCATCTCCATTCTGGCTGCTCTTTTGATCGCCAGTGAATGCACTGTCAGACTGTCCGGATGCATCTGTGCGATCTGTGCCAGTGTATCTTCCATGTCAGAAATATCTTCTCCCGGAAGTCCTGCGATGATATCCATATTGATATTATCGAATCCAGTCTTTCTGGCCAGTGCATAGGCTTCTTTTATCTCTTCTACGGTATGTTTTCTTCCAATCACATCCAGCGTCTTCTGCTGCATACTCTGTGGATTAATAGAAATTCTTGTAATGTCATGATTCTTTATGACTTTCAACTTCTCTTCTGTAATGCTGTCCGGTCTTCCGGCTTCCACTGTATATTCCAGCAGGTATTCTCTCGAAAACTTCTCATCGATCCAGCTCATCAGCCGTTCCAACTGCTCTGCCGTCAGCGTTGTCGGCGTACCTCCGCCGATGTAGATCGTATTTAATTTTTTGTTTTTCGAGCGTTCTGCGATAAATTCCAGCTCTTTGCAAAGTGCATCCACATATGCATCCACTTTTTCTTTCCAGCGATCCAGTGGTCCGGAACTGAAAGAACAGTAAGAACAGACCGATGGACAGAACGGGATTCCAACATACAGGCTATATCCGTTCTCGTAATCCAGTTCTTTTAAAATTTTCTGTTCTCTTTCGGCAATCTCCCATGCAAGAGCTGCTTTTTCTCCTCTCACTCTCGCACTTTCCCATGCCCAGTTAATATAATCTTCTTTTTCCCATCCGGCTTCCAGTTTCTGCATAGCAAGCTTGGTCGGGCGCACTCCCGTAAGCACTCCCCACGCAAGCGGCTCTCCTGTAATCCTTTCCAGCTGATCATACAGGCTCAGATCAATCTGCCGTTTTCTTTCTTTTTTCTGGCTCTCCTTCTCTGAATCTTCCTGTATCTTCCCTGTGCTTTCATCCCGACCTGCTGTGTCAGTAATTTCCACGGTGTTCTCAAATCCCACGGAAATTTCACGGTCATCCGGCAAATGTACCATTACATAATTAGAGGCTTTTTCATCCGTCTTACAGGATACTTCCTGTGACGGATAAAAAGCCTTTAATATATGATACGCATTATAAGTATAAGACTCGCTTTTACATATAATCTGAATCATTCTATTTCTCCATTCCGTTTTCTTTCACTGTCTTTTCTTATCGTTCATTATACAAATGGATTATGACGCTTTTCATAACCAATCGTCGTCTCTTCCATATGCCCCGGATATACATGCGTCTCTTCCGGTAATATCAAAAGCTTTTCTTTTACAGAACGGACCAGTGCTGATGCACTTCCACCTGGGAAGTCCGAACGTCCGACGGATGTACGGAACAATGTATCACCGCTAAAAAGAACATCTTCCTGTTCCATATAATAGCAGCATCCGCCCGGTGTATGCCCCGGTGTATGGATCACACGGAACTGAAAGCCTGCAATTTGAAGCTGCTGTCCGTCTCTGACCGGAACCGCATCCGCGAACTGATATCCTCCGCGCATATAACCAGAAGACAGATTGCTTTCACCGTCCATCATCATCGGTAGATCTGCTTCTTCCACATATACTGGAATTTTTATATCTTCCATCACATCGGAAAGCCCCATAATATGGTCAAAATGTGCATGTGTCAGAAGTACAGCCTTCAGCTTCAGTCCCTGCTCTTTCACGGCATTCTTTAATTTTGTCGGATATGCTCCCGGGTCAACCATGACCGTATCCTTTGTCTCTTCATTGATCACCAGATAACAATTGGTACCGATCATTCCCACTACGTATTTTTCTATCTTCATACTTTTAGCCTGTTGCCCTTTCTATATCTATGATTCCGGAAAGCTGCTGCAGCTTCTTCACGATGCGCTCCAATTCTTCACGGCCGTGAACGATGAATCCCATCTCGATCGTTGCCGTTCCCTTCTTACTGGTACGGACATTCATAGATTTGACATCTACGTTTCCCTCAGTGAAGATTCGGGATATCTCCATCAGAAGTCCCTGCTGGTCATTCGCATACATCTTGATCTCTGCAAGATACTGACCGCCGGATTTTTCCGTCACTTCGGTCTCCCACTCTGCAGGAATCAGTCTTGCACGTTCCGATTCGGACAGGTGGATCATATTGATACAGTCCGTTCGGTGAATGGAAAGTCCTCTTCCACGTGTAACAAATCCGACGATCTCATCTCCCGGTACCGGGTTACAGCATCTGGAGAAACGGACTGCCATATCATCAATTCCCTTGACAACAATGCCACTCTTTGACTTGGCAATGTGTACTTTATTCTTCGCTGCTTCTGCCACTCTCTCCAGAACAACTTCATCGG
>UMJD01008658.1_pt1 | contig 10730 bp, 6 predicted proteins | sample 1965951 | NCBI WGS metagenome assembly UMJD01 (sample SAMEA4836142, study PRJEB28245) | human gut metagenome | biome: gut microbiome; material: fecal sample | place: Denmark | collected 2008 | reverse complement strand
CACATAACTTAAAATTTCCATATCCCTTATCGGCATCATTTCATGTAAAGATAACGGTCCGTCCCATTCCTCTGCCCCAAAATGAATCACAAGTGTGATAACTGGTTTAATGTGATCTTCCTTTAAAAATCCCGATAAATATTCTCCACCGGTTTTTCCTGAATAATCTTTTTGGCTCCGTCGGTGCCCTGCCGCTATATCTGACACTTGTTTTCCATATTGTAAGGCATCATAGATAGCGTTTCTGACCGGCATTGCATAATGGACATCTGTCTGATTCTCAACCCCTAATAAAACATACGACATCTTTTCATCCTGTTTGATGACTGCTGCTTTTAAAACATCACGGTATTTTTGCAGTGCATCTTTTTTACCCACTGCCGATGTAGCAGTGTCAATCTCTGTAAGTCCTGCCGGATCGATCACCTTTTTTCCACCATAGATAAGATAATTAAACGCATCTGCAAATATAGCATTCTCCCGCATATACTCTTTTGTTACAATATCAACCGTCCCCATTCATTTCTCCTCCTTTGTTTAATCCGGAAGCAATTCGTGGTTTTCAAGAATTCTCCCTGCTTATATGTGTGAATGATAAAAGCATTGGAAATTCTTAAGTTGACTGTATAACTTTTTATACATTTTTCACTATGATAAAAGAATGGTCTATAACCATGTAGATGATTTCAGAATATCATGCTTTGTCTGGATTTTAGCATACTGTTCTTATAATGTCATTAAAAAGCCGATATTCCAATGATATTTGTAAGTTTTGCACAAAAAATCCAGTGTATAAAAACAGATATAACATACACACACCTTGCTTTTTCCAAAAATCAATGCTACAATATTTTCTGAGTTTTGTTCTAAAAAGTAAATAGATGGAGGATTATTTATGAGCCCAGTTACTATTGTATTGCTGGTTATCTTAGCCGTTTTAATTATCGGACTTGTTGTCCTTTATTTTCTCGGAAAGAAAGCACAGAAAAAGAAAGCCGAACAGGATGAACAGCTTGCCGCTGCCGCACAGACCGTATCCATGCTGGTTATAGATAAGAAGCGAATGCGCATTACCGAATCCGGTCTTCCGCAGGTTGTGATCGACCAGACACCGAAGATGATGCGCCGTACCAAACTTCCAATTGTAAAGGCAAAGGTTGGACCGAAAGTAATGTCTTTGATCGCCGATGAAGCTGTATTTGATTACATACCGATCAAAAAAGAAGTAAAAGCCACCATGAGCGGTATCTATATCACAAAAGTTACCGGTGTACGCGGACCTCTTGAAAAACCGGAAGGTAAAAAGAGCTGGAGAACCAAATTAAAAGAAAAAGCAGCCCGCGCAAATAAAGAGCTGGAAAAAGAAAAGGTTGAACTTGAAAAAGAGAAAAGCAAGAAAAAGAAAAAATAAGTCATAAAAAAATACCACACAAACGTGCAGTATTCATAACACCGTTAACAGCCACAGCAAACTGCTGTGGCTGTTCTTGTATTCTTTGCTGCTATGTGATAGTATGAAACCAATCGGACTTACAAATTATTACACCGGATTTTTCTCCTGACAAAATAAATAAAAAAATGTGTCTCCAATAATAACGCTGCAAGGGTAAAACAATATTTATAATACTGCAAAAAGCATGTTCTGCAATTCTTTTGAATTGTAAAACATGCTTTTTTCTATAGCTTTTTATGCTTTTGCTTTCGCTTCCCCTTCCGGGAAAATGATCTTATTTACAAAGAAAAATACGACCATTGAAACTCCACCGTTTAATACGGTTGTTCCGATATTGTAGAGCCAGTCCGGCACGAACATACCGGCTACTGCTACCCAGATACAGTTAATGGAGTTTACAATACAGGTCACGATACAGAATGCGATCAGATACCAGAATGCCTGATACCAGATATTTCCCTTACTCCGGAATACGAAGGTTCTCTGGATCGGAAAATTGATACACTCTCCAATCACCATGGCAACCATGTATGCACAGAAATATGGGAGTCCTCCATGTGCGGCATCATAACCGATAATGTTCCATTTAAATGTCTCTCCAAATAATGTGATGTCGATTCCCGGGAATCCAAAATCAACATTTGGAAGTCCTGCAAATGCGAGCGGCAGAAACAATAACATCAAATATTTGAATACCGTGATCAGGTTACTTACGATCACGAACAGACCGCCCTCCCGGACCCATTTGGAGGCTCCGGGATGCTTATCTGCAAAGTTCTGCCATAGATTTTTTATACCATTCATTTATGCTTTCACCTCTATGTGTTGTTCCTCTGCAAAATCCTGTTTTATTCTGCTGATGTTTCAGTTACTGTCTGTACCAGTTCTTCTGCTGCATCTTTTTTATATTTTTTAATAGTAAGAACTTCTAAGAAGATAACCAGTGCTCCAAGAATGATATCGATCACGATTGCAATGATCTGCCAGTTCATCAGACCTGTCTTTAAGTTCTCAGGATCATATGCACGGCTGTTTACAACAGTGTACATAATATTTTTGGATGCCTGACGCATTGCTTTCACACCTGTTGCGCTTGTGGTATCTGTCACATGGTTTGTCTCTGTATCATATGCAACTAACATACAGTCTGTACCACCGCGGATACCCATATCAGAATCCATGTATCCGTAAACACCAAAGTAGTCAGTTAATACAAATCCACGGAATCCCCACTCATCACGAAGGACAGTTGTCTGTAACGGATAGGTTCCGCCTGCCCACTGTGTACCGATATAGTTGAAGGAAGACATTACTGCTTTTGCTCCACCTTCTTTTACAGCGATCTCAAAAGGTTTTAAGTAAATTTCACGGATTGCCTGCTCATTTGACCATGTACAGAGCATTCCGGTACGGTTTGTTTCCTGATCGTTTAATGCAAAATGCTTGATATATGCATAAACACCATATTTTTCAGCACCGATCACTGCGTTTGCAGCCATTTTTCCTGAGAGAACTCCATCTTCCGAATAATACTCGAAGTTACGTCCTGCAAATGCATTTCTGTGTGTGTTCATCGCTGGTGCATACCATCCGGATACTTCCATTTCGTCTGCCATCTTACCAATGCTCTCACCGAAGGAAAGTGCAAGGTCTTTGTTCCAGGTATTTGCGATCATAACTGCGGACGGGAATCCAATGGAGCCTGTTCCTGTAAAGTTGTTATTGATGGATGCAGGTCCGTCACAGTCAACGGTCATAACTTTTCCAACACTTGCAGCTGCAGATGTCTGATATCCGCCAAGAGCGATCATTGTATCCATATCGGAAACTGTCAGCTGGTCAAGCAGTGTATCCCATTTTTCATCATCATAGGAAAGACCACGCATATCAGCAAGTGTCATTCCGTTTTTCGCGCCTGTTGTCGGCATTTCATCAGAATCATTGTTGTAATTGTTTGGATCATAATTGCTGTTATTTAAGAACTCAGCTTTCTCATCCTCTGCTAATGTAAAGTTTGAAGGAGCTGCTGTTGCTTTTGCATAGTTTGCAAATCCGTCTGCTCTTGAAAGATATGTTACATCTCCTTGTGCATATGCAAACTGATTTGTTGCAGCTACATCATCGGTAGAACGTGCATTATTCTCATCATATACAACGGTATCTGCAACACTTACGGTCTGTGATGCGATCGTATTGTGTGAATCAGAGTTGATAGAAATCTCATAGTCACCAGCCTCTAATACATAGCATCCATTACCATATGTATCATAGGAAGCCATATCTTCTTCTGAGAAACTTACATTGATTGTCTGGGATTCACCCGGCTGTAACACATCTGTTTTTGCAAAATCGATCAGATTTGCAGATGCTTTTTCAATTCCACCGTTTGTATATGGCGGATTGTAATATACCTCTACCACATCTTTTCCTGCGGCAGTTCCGTTGTTTGTTACGGTAACGTCAAAGGATACTTTACCGTCTGCTACGGTAACATCTCCCATCTTCTGTTCAAAATCTGTATAAGAAAGTCCATATCCAAATGGGAACTGAACCGTCTTATCATAATCAATGAGTCCTTCCACTGCTGCTGTCTCATAGAAACGATAGCCAACATAAATGCCTTCTACATAGTTGACAAAAGATGGAATTGTTGCTTCTTCTTCGCCTGTTCCGAAGTTTTTGGATGTAGCGGCAAACTCATCCATATTGTCATACAGGAAGTTTCCAAAGTTGTTATAAGTCGGTGTTGCTGTCAGATCATATACAAATGTATCGCTGGTTTTTCCGGACGGATTTACTGTACCGGCTACGACTGCACCGAGAGACTCAAATCCGGACTGGCCTGTTCCAGGACACCAGATTGCACCCTTGATCTGTTTGTAATCATTTAAAAATCCAAGTTCCATGGTGTTTGCACCGTTGTATACGACAACAACGTTGTCAAAGTTGGCACAAACAAGGTCTAACATATCTTTTTCTGTCTGGCTTAACTGTAAGTAATGCTCACCAGCTTCAAAATCTTTGTAGTTTTCAGAGTTATCTGTGTAAGTCACCTTGCTCACATCCGTTGGAAGATCTGCTCCCTCACCACCAACACGGGTAATCACTACCATCGCTGTGTCAGAAAACTCTTTTGCATTGTTCATCAGTTCAGTGCTGTAGGAATCTGCTGTCGGTTCCGGCAATGTCCAGTCCTGCGCCCACATACCAACTTCCGGTCTGTCCTCACGGTATGCTTTGTAAAAATCAGTCAGTTCTGTATTGATCTTATATCCGGCATCCTCAAGACCACCGAGAAGTGTTGTTGTCTCATATGCATCGGATAATGCTCCGGATCCGGTACCACCATAACAAGGATTGGTGGATGCCCATCCAAACACGTTGATATTCTGTGTATTTGTAAGTGGCAGGATATTGTCTTCATTTTTTAATAAAACAATACCTTCATCTGCAATATCCTCGCAAAGTGCGGTTGCCTCATTTGAGGTTTCCTCTGTGATCGTACCATTTCCCATTGCAAGTGAGATCATACTTGACATTGGAATAAAGCAGATCAGGTTGATAATCACAACTGCTGCCATAAGGAATGCAATCCATGCTTCCTTTCTCACCAGTTTCTTTACCGGTTTTTTCAATTTCATGCATGCCACAGTTACAATAATTGCGAGTGCTAATGCAATACCCAGAGCAATCAGGTATGGCTTACAGGAATTGAGAACGTTGATCACGTCATCCATGTTAATTGCTAACATTTCTAAATCCTCCCTTGTTTTCCGAAGGAAAATGCAATTTTACAATGTAAAATTTATCTGCTGACGAGCAGAGGATTTTCCTCCCTTGTTTTCTTTATCCGTTTCGGATCTTGTAACTGTATCCTACCATACCACACGTCCTTTGGTAAAAATCTTCACAATCTGCACTTTTTTTGCATAAACTGTTTTGCATGTTGGAAGTTTTGGACAAAACAAACGCCATATTTTTATGCATTGTACACAAAACATGGCGTAAAAGATTCTTTTTACCAGGTCATTGCCTGCCCGCTCTTTCATTTCCATATGCTTCCACCATGTCAATCAACCGGTATCCGGCTTTTAATGCCTCGCAGATCGACCGTTCACATACTTCCCTATTGTTTAAACGACTGCATCAAAGAGGTCTGCCACAGATCAGTTTTCCCTCATCGGGATCAGGATCTTTAAATCAAACCAGTTCCCGTTTGTATCAATGCTGACAGCACCGTCATATTTGTTGACCGTATAGCGGATACTTTTGAGTCCGTACCCGTGATATTCTTTCTCTTTTTTGGTCGTGACCAGTTTTCCCTCCTGATATTCCAGATTTCCTTCATAATAATTTTCAAACCGGAGGAGCAGAAAATTTTTCTGTTTTGAAACCGTCACATGTAAAAGGCGTTTCTCTTTATCCGGTATTTTCAGTTCACACTCAATCGCATTATCGAGCGCGTTTCCAAAAATGCTGCAGATATCCATTACATCCATGAAATCAAGCAGTGTGCCGTCCGCAACACAGGTAAACGTGATCCCATGTTTTGCGCAATAGAGGCTTTTGGTAGTGAGCACCGTATCGAGCACTTTGTTTCCGGTCTTATTCTGTGTCTCATACTGTCTTATCTCATCCTCCATGCGGTTTAAATATTCTTCGCGTTTTTTCGGATCATCCTCACTCCTAAGGACTGCGATCTGGTGTTTTAAATCGTGATATTTATAATTGATCAGTTCGATGCTCTCTCTCGACTGCTTGTACTGCACATACTGATTCTGCAGCACATTCTGCACGGATTCGAGTTCTTTTCTCACACGCAGTTCACGGCACTGGATCAGATGCGCATAAAGGATCGCGATACCGCCAAGATCTACTAATGTACGGATATTTCCGATCTCAAACGAATAGCGCCCGGAAAATGGCGTATTTTCCGTTAGAAAACTCATGTTGCTGACAGCAAACACCGCAACCGCGATCAGTCCGGCGGAAATATATTCCCGGTGGCTGATGTTCATTTTCCCATCTTTAGGCATATGTACCCGCAGAATTTTATACAGGATCAGTGCGATTGCACCATAGATCAGAACAAAAAGACCTCTGCAAAGCCACCAGTTTGTCATCGCCTCGTCGAAAAAGTAACATACAACCTGCCATTCGAACGATGCCATAAATTCCGCGACAACAAATGCGATCATCCCAAAATAGGCAGCATCAGTAAAAGTAATTTCGCAGCAGCTGTAGATAAATACGATCATTAAAAATACAGCCACGATCATACAAGGAATCCAGAAATAAATCTTAATATCATCCGTCATGACTAAAAACACACTCTGTATCAGAAGCACAGCCGCCATAATGCCTGCCGTCTGCCATTTTTGAAATCTCTTTTTGACCGGCAGGATAAATAACATGCATGCCATCCACTCTGCGACCGCTGTGTAGATTCTTGGTATATCCGGCATAATATGTTCCATCATTTGATAACCTCTCCCCAGTATTTTGTCAGTTCTTCCATAAATTCTTTTTTGCGCGCACGGCTTAATACCAGCTGCTCACCTTTTACCATGGCACAGCCGTCCGTAATCCCGTCCACATGCGCTAAATTGATGAGATACCCCTTGTTACCACGGCAGAAGTTCATATCAGCTAATTTTTCTTCCATCTCTTTCATTGTGCCTGTTGTCTCATAGTCGCCAAGAATTGTGTGCAGGATCAGCGTATGCCCCTGGCTTTCGATATAATAAATATTTGCGATATTGATCCGCACCGTCCCGCCTTTCATGCTGACCATGATCATCTTTGTTTCTCTTTTTTTCATGCGCCCGATCGCACGGCTCAGTCTCTGTGAAAATGCAAAATAAGACACCGGTTTTAAAACATAGTCGAGTGCATCCACCGCATAGCCACGGATCGCATACTGTGCCATGTTTGTGATAAAAATGATAACGACCTCCGTGTCCACTTTTCGGATCTCCTCCGCCGCTGACATGCCATCCATGAATTTCATCTCCACATCCATCAGAATAATGTCATACTGCGACCGATATTTATTGACGATCTGATCCCCATCCGAATAGATCGTGATATCAAAAGCCTCCCCATTTTCTTTTTCATATTGCCGCAAAAACTCTTCAAGCTGTTTTGCATACATCGCTTCATCTTCTACGATTGCAATTTTTATCATATATTTTCTCCATTTTTTCTTCCAGTGTACCTGCTCCAATTCGCCGTTCGTCGATCATGTAAACATGTTGACTCACCTGCGCTCATGATATCATCCCCCACGAACGTTTTATAAACGCAAATGGGGACCTGTACCTCAGATTTATTTTAGTACAAGTCCCTGATATTTGCCACTTATTTATCTAATCCCGTTTCACTGCCGCTTTGATCAGGTGTGCCGTTCCCCTGATGCGGTGTCCGTTTGCCATCTCCGTCAAGGCTTCTGCCATCTCCATAGTGACAAAACCCCCCGTCATTTTCGCATAGCCGCGGATCGGCATATTGTAATTAAACAATACGTTCAGATTCGGTTTTCCCTGCCATTCGCTGATCTTTAACAAAATACGCAGTACCCCGTAAAACAGTTTACCAAAAATTCCTTTTCCATAATAAAGCTGGCAGACTGCATCATTCATACGGATTTCTCCGCTCCAGCTTCCATCCGGGATCTCTCTGCCATACAGTCTGCGGAATGTATCATCAGAAATATTTTTGATCTCACCATTAAAATATTCCGGCAGGCTTTCTCTGCTGTAACCACCCTCTGTGACAGTTCCATTTACCGCAAGTGATCCCGCAAGCAGCATTTCTTCCGCATTGCTTCCGATCATGATCTGATAGGTTCCCGTTTCCACTTCCCAGCTGTCTGTCCGTGTATCATAAAAACGAAATGTCTTATCGTCAAATAAAATCCTTACTTCTTTTTCCTCTCCCGGAGCGAGTGTCACCCGCGCAAAACCTTTCAGTTCACGCAATGGACGGAACACGGAATCAGATTCTTTTCCGACATAAAGCTGTGCGATCTCTGTTCCGGTCACATCTCCGGTATTTTTAATTTTAAATGTCACTCCATCCTGATCTACCGCCAGATCACGGTAAGTAAATGTGGTATAACTGAGTCCGAAACCAAACGGGAAACGCACTTTTTTACCTACTGTTGTGTAGTAACGGTATCCCACATAAAGTCCTTCCCGGTATTCGCTGCTTCTCTCTTTGCTCGGATAGTATTCGTATGCCGGCGTATCTTCATAATGAAGCGGATAGGTTTCATTCAATTTTCCGGATGGACATACTTTTCCGGTCAGAACATTAAGCATCGCAGACGCTCCCGCCTGACCACCAAGATAACCGTGTACAATTCCTTTGACATACGGATACCACGGCATTTCCACGGAAGATCCCGCTGAGAGGACTACAATCACATTTTTGTTTACTGTGGTAAGCTCATTGATCAGTTCATCCTGTGCTACAGGCATATGCATATGGGCACGGTCGAGTCCCTCAGATTCGCTGATCTCGTCAAGTCCTCCGAAAAACAGCACCACATCCGCATTTTTTGCTGCTTCCACGGCTGCTTTTACCATTTTTGCATTTGGTTTTCTGTTTCTGATATAACCCTGTTCACAGGCTGTCATCGTAAGTCCGCTGTCTTTTATCTCCTCTAATATGGACTCCGGCGGCATTGCCGGATTCACTAAGGAAGATCCTGCTCCCTGATATCGCGGAGTCTTTGCAAAGTCTCCGATCACAGCCACTTTTGTCCCCTGTTTTAATGGAAGGATCTGCTCTTCATTTTTTAAAAGGACGATGCTCTCCTCGGCCGCTTTGCGTGCAAGTTTATGATGCGCTTCCTTATTGAAAGTAGTTCCTTTTCCATCCACGGTCGCCTGATGCGTCGCAAAAATGACACGGAGCAGTTCATCTAAGCGCTGATCTAACACACTCTCCTCTAATGTTCCGTTTTTGACGGCATTTACGATATCATGCATTCCTGATTTTCCGGTGCCCGGCATCTCAAGATGACTTCCGTTTTTCACTCCGAGTGCGTGGTCGTTGCTTCCACCCCAGTCGGATACCACATATCCGTCAAAACCCCATTCATCGACTAAGATTTCCTGTAACATATGGCGGTTCTCATTGGCATAAACACCGTTTACTTCATTATAAGAAGACATGATCGACTTCGCTTTTCCTTCTTTTACCGCGATCTCAAATCCGGTCGTATAGATCTCGCGGAAGGTTCTCTCATCCACAACGGAATCATTTGCCATACGGCGCAATTCCTGGCTGTTTGCTGCAAAATGCTTCGGGCAGGCTGCGATTCCTTTGCTCTGGATTCCCCTTACATAGGCTGCCGCCATTTTTCCTGCATGGTACGGATCTTCGGAAAAATATTCAAAATTTCTTCCACAGAGCGGGCTTCTCTTGATGTTTAATCCCGGTCCTAAGATCACATTGACATCCATGGTCACGGCTTCCTCTGCTAATGCCGTTCCGATCTCCTCACCTAATGTTTCATCCCAGCTGTTTGCAACCGAGGCTGCGGTCGGAAAACAGGTCGCAGGGAGACTTGCATTTAATCCCAAGTGGTCTCCGGCTCCCGCCTGTCTTCTCAATCCGTGCGGTCCGTCAGACATCGCCATGGACGGGATTCCGTATTTTTCAAAATCCACTGTCTCCCAGGTGTTTTTGCCGGACATCATCAGGGCTTTTTCTTCGAGTGACATCTGTTTTATGATAGATTCGTAATTTAAACTCATGATTGATCCTCTCTTGATTTGTGATCTGCACATCTTTCACTTTCGTAATTTCAGCATAGCACAAACAAAAGATGACGAGGGAGTATTACACAAATGGGGGCATTTTTTGCATAAACTGTCAAAAATGCCCCCGAAGAGCTTTCGCTCTCAATCATGCTCAATCATAGTCATCATAATAGTCATCATCGTAGTCATCATCATCGTAGTCATCATCATCATCCGCAATAACATTCACGGTATATACTACTTTTTTACCCTTTGCCTTACCACTTGTACATGTACAGGTTACCCGTACTGTTCCTGTCTTTTCCGCATAAAACTCAACGTCCGTTCCGGTTGTTTTTCTTTCTGCAAACGAGACAATACTTGTATCACTGATCTCCCATTTTAACTGACTGTTCTTTATTGAGGATCCTTTTTTGACCTCTAAATCAAAATCATCCCATGCTTCTACATATTTGACTGATTCTCCAACCTTTGCCAATGAATAATCACTCTTTTTCTTCGTCACA
>UMJD01014615.1_pt1 | contig 10893 bp, 8 predicted proteins | sample 1965951 | NCBI WGS metagenome assembly UMJD01 (sample SAMEA4836142, study PRJEB28245) | human gut metagenome | biome: gut microbiome; material: fecal sample | place: Denmark | collected 2008 | reverse complement strand
TTTATTCTTATATGTAAATGACGCACGGTAATATATTTCACCGCTTTTCTTTCTTGCCTCGTAAACTCCTGTCATGAGAATCCCCCAATCGTTCTATAAACTTGTCCTTTAAACCCACTATTTCATCACATTTTGCAATATTAGTAGGCTTCCCCAAACTTATACTCTGATTTAATGTGCCATTTGACACTACCATTGATATAAAGATTATAACATATATTAATTGTGTATACAGATATAATTATATATAATAAATGATAACACATTGGCAGAACATATTGAAAGGTAAAAGAATGAGTAAAAGAAATATAACATTTATAATTATGATAATTACACTTATGACATTGCCGTTATCAGCATGTGGAAAGAATAAGAATAACATTTCAACTGATAACAGCCAGAAGCTGCAAAGTGAAAGCAGTCAGGAATATGATGATGGCAGAGATGCACATATGATTCCGGCTGGTGAATCACAGACAAATGATGAATCACAGAAGACCGGCGAAAAAAAGAATGTACAGGAAAATGCTTCTGATGCGCAGGATAATAACATTAATTCTGAGCTGCCGCCAGTAAGTATCGTACCCGAAAGTACTGCTGCCGCCAGTAGCGATGCGGCTGATAAGGATACTTCAGGAACTGACAATACTTCAGGAACAGACAGTACCAGTTCAGAAAACAATAAAACGGAAAACACAAAGACAGATCCGATAGAGCTGCCATTTGTTCCGGCTTACTAAAATATTATATTAAGAGGCAAAAAATATGAGATATAAGATTAGTGATCTGGCAAAATTATTAGATGTATCTACTAATACTGTCAGACGATATGAGGATATGGGGTATATATCGGCTGTGCGCGATGAAAACAGTGGATACAGGTATTATGATGATGATGGGATATTCGGCGTACTTAATGCTAAAATGCATGTGAAGTATGGATTTTCACATGAACAGATAGCAAAGATGCAGCATTTTTCATTAGAACAGTCTATTGAGGCATACAAAGAACGCATGGATGAGATGGACAGGCAGATTGCGTATATGACATATTTAAGGCACCGGCTGAAAGATGATTATGTGCTGATGAATAAGGCTGCAGTCAATTCGGACATATATGAGAAGAACAGCCTTGACCTTAGATATGTTCTGTACAAATATGGTGAAAAACTGCTTCAGGAGCCGGAACGGTTATTGCAGGTGAAAGAATTTCTGTATAATTCTCCTGAATTAAAACACATATTTATGATTCCAAAGGAAGAGATTGAAAAGGGCAGATTTACTATATGCTGTGGAATCGCTGTAAAAGAGGAACATGTTGAGAAATACAGTCTTAAGACCAATGACTATGCCAGGCATTATACAGCCAAGCCATCTGTTATGGGAATTTCAAGAGTTTCTGCAAAATTAAGCCTGATGAGTGAAAAGTCTGATGATGAGGTTCGTCAGATTATGATAGGAAAGCATATTACATATATGAAAGAACATAATTTTAAAGTAGCAGGAGACGTGACAGGAATTGTTATAAGCAAGGCATATGAAGATGAAGAAGAGATGTTATATGTGCTGATGTGTGTACCTGTAACTGCAAAGTAATATTATTTTAAAATGTATTTCGTACATAAGGGTATTGTTTTTGTACAGAAGTCTGTTGTATAATATCAAAAGCTTGCGACGTTAACGCAGGCACACTATATTAATTATGAGGTGTATTAAAGATGAGCATGTTCTACAGAAGTACTAGAGACGACAATGTTAGGGTTACTGCATCGCAGGCTATATTAAAAGGGCTGGCAGCAGACGGAGGACTTTTTGTACCAGAGAGTATTCCATCATTAGATAAAAGCTTAGAAGAGTTGTCTAAGATGAATTATAAGGAAGTTGCTTATGAAGTTATGAAGCTTATGCTTGATGATTTCACAGAGGAAGAACTTAAGAGCTGTATAGACAGAGCTTATGATTCTAAGTTTGATACAGAGGAGATGACTCCACTTGTTAAAGTTGAGAATGAATATTTCCTTGAACTTTTCCATGGAGCTACAATAGCTTTCAAGGATATGGCACTTTCTATACTTCCACATCTTCTTACAACTTCTGCAAAGAAGAACAATGTTAAGAATGAAATTGTCATTCTTACAGCTACATCAGGAGATACAGGAAAGGCAGCTTTAGCTGGATTTGCTAATGTTCCTGGGACTAAGATTATCGTCTTTTATCCTAAGAATGGTGTAAGCCCAATTCAGGAGAAGCAGATGGTTACCCAGAAGGGTGATAATACATATGTTATTGGTATAAAGGGTAACTTTGATGATGCACAGACAGGTGTTAAGAACATTTTCTCTGATAAGGAATTAGAGAAGGTTATGAATGATGCCAGATTCCAGTTCTCATCAGCTAATTCAATCAATATCGGAAGACTTGTTCCTCAGATTGTTTATTATGTATATGCGTATGCCAAGTTATTAGCTAATGGAGAGATTAAGGATGGCGAGAAGATAAATGTAGTTGTTCCTACAGGTAACTTTGGTAATATTTTAGCTGCATTTTACGCTAAGAATATGGGACTTCCTATTAATAAGTTTATATGTGCATCTAATGAGAATAAGGTATTATATGATTTCTTCACAACAGGTGAGTATGACAGAAACAGAGAATTCGTTCTTACAACTTCACCATCTATGGATATCCTTATCTCTAGTAATCTTGAGAGACTTATATACAGGATTGCCGGTAATAATGCAGCTAAGAATGCAGAACTTATGGCATCATTAAAGTCAGAAGGAAAGTACAAGATTACAGATGATATGAAAGCACAGTTAGCTGACTTCTATGGCAATTATGCTACAGAGGCAGAGGACGCATCTACAATCAAGAAGATATATGAAGATTGCGGATATGTAATTGATACACATACATCAGTTGCTGCAACTGTATATGATAAGTACAGAAAAGAAACTGGCGATACAACTAAGACAGTTATTGCTTCAACAGCAAGCCCATATAAGTTTACAAGAAGCGTTATGAATGCTATTGATTCCAAATATGATTCAATGGGAGACTTCGAACTTGTAGATGAGCTTAGCAAGATAAGCAATGTCAAAGTTCCTAACGCAATTGAAGAAATCAGAACAGCACCAGTTCTTCATGATACTGTATGCGATTCTGATAAGATGTGTGATGAAGTTAAGAAGATTCTTGGAATCTAATATTATAAGAAAATAAAAATCTCCGGACCGTGTGTAATAAAGGTCCGGAGATTTTTTACTTATCTGTCAACAATTACTCCCTGACAGCCAAGTTCAAGCCATCTTTGATAAAATACAGAAAAATTATAGGTTGTTACATTTTCGTTAAGGGGATCCGCCATATATACTTCATTTTTGGCAGAATCAAATCCAATCATAACAAGGCAGTGTTCCATACCGGGCCAGATAACAAGCTGACCATCCTTAGCAATCCATACAGAAGAACCATAATCAGTGGACTCCATATTCATAGTTGCCCAGACAATAACAGGCTGCCCATTCTCAACATATTGGCAGAACTGATCGATTGAGGCACCTGATATATTAACGGCATGGGCACCATACAGATTGGCACAATCAGTGATTACAGGAGCAAAGCATCCATAAGAAGCTTTATCAAAAGGTGTTCCTACAAATGTAGTGTTGGGATTAGCATCAGGATAGTCTCCTTTTTCTAGATAATTAGCTGCAATATCAGTCTTATCAGCATCATATCCAAGATAGTTAAGAACCATAGTAAGTGAAGTGACTTCACAGCCGGTAGGAAGCTCCGGTAACTGATTCAGACACGGGAAATTATCTATATACGCTTTCCTTCCAGATGCCAGTAGTTCTTTCAGTTCATTTTCAGAGTGAATTGTATTGTGAAAATCTTTATAAGAATCCTCTGAATTATTATTTTTATTATCTTCCTGTGAATTGTCAGAATTATTAACTTCCCCACGCGATAAATCATCCGATGAAATAGTTCCAACTGGCGTTATGTTAATACTTACATTATCAGGAGAAGAATTTTTCATATCAATAAGGAATGATAATATTGTAACAGATGCAGCAATAAGAGAAAGTATAAGCAGAATCTTTAAAAAAGTTTTTTTTGAACTGTGCTTTTTCATTATAACTCCTTGGTAAATATCTCTATATATAATAATGATATTTATAGCTGAATTATATAGTATGTTAAGATTCTGTTCAATAAATTTATAAATTATTTATAGAAAAAAGAAATATTGTTGTTGACATCATGTTAGGGTAGTGATATCTTAAATGTATCGATATTAGCACTCCAACTTAATGAGTGCTAACAAGATGAAAGGAGAGGATGCCATGGAGACGGATGGACGACTGGATGACCGTAAGGTTAAGATACTTAAAGCTGTTATTCAGAATTATCTTGATACCGGAGAACCGGTTGGCTCAAGAACGATTTCCAAGCTGACTGACTTACAGCTAAGTTCAGCAACTATAAGGAATGAGATGGCAGACTTAGAAGAGCTTGGCTACATTGTACAGCCACACACCTCTGCTGGAAGAATTCCAACGGATAAGGGCTATAGATTATATGTTGATGATTTGATGGCTCAGAAAGAGGAAGAGATATCCTTAAGAGAACAGCAGGTTGGTGATAAAGAGAAAGAACTTGATTCTATGAAGGATGCCTTATCAGAGAAGGTAGACAGAGTAGAGGAGCTTCTTCAGAATGTAGCAAAGGTTCTGGCGAATAATACTAATTATGCCACGATGATAACAACTCCTAAGGTAACTGGCAATAAGTTAAGATTTGTTCAGCTGTCACAGCTTGAACCGAATAAGCTTCTTGCAGTTATTGTTATGGAAGGCAATCTTATAAGGAACAAGGTTATAACTATCAGCGAGGATATTTCACCAGAGAATCTTCTGAAGCTTAATCTTCTTCTTAATACAACACTCACAGGTCTTACATTGCAGGAAATGCATCTGGGACTTATATCCAAGATGGAGAGCCAAGCAGGTGAGCATATGGGTATTGTTAAAGAAGTGTTAGACGCGATTGTTGAGACTATAAGTAAGGCTGACGACCTGAAGATATACACAAGCGGCGCAACTAACATATTCAAGTATCCGGAGCTTAGTGATTCCGGGAAAGCAAGTGAGCTTATATATGCCTTGGAGGAAAAACAGGGCTTGTCTGGACTTGTTAATGACAAGGATGGTTCAGATGAGACTGAAGATGATAACCACGGCATTCAGGTATATATAGGAAATGAAACACCAGTTGAATCCATGAAGGACTGTAGTGTGGTAACAGCCACATATGAATTGCAGGATGGAATGAAGGGAACAATTGGTATTATTGGACCGAAGCGTATGGATTATGAAAAGGTTGTTGATACCTTAAAAGAGATGCAGACGCATTTGGATGATGTATTTAAGAAAACTTAGGAAAGGTTGGTATGGAAGTGTCAAAGGATGTAAAGAAAAAGAAATCAGAAGAGACAGTTCAGGATGAAGTAAAGAATCAGGAGACTGATGCTAAGAAAGAAGAAGCCTGCAACTGCGAATCAGAATGTAAGGCTGATGAAAGTCAGAATACATGTGAAGCTGATGAATCAGACAAGGCCGAGGCACAGGATGAGAGCACTGAGAGCTCTAAGAAGAAAGATCCTAAGGATGCAGTTATAGAAGAACTTCAGGACAGAGTAAAGAGGCAGATGGCTGAGTTTGATAATTTCAGAAAGAGAACAGAGAAAGAGAAATCTACTATGTTCGAGATGGGAGCCTCAGATATCATTAAGAAGCTTTTACCTATTGTTGATAACTTCGACAGAGGATTTAAGAGTGTGACAGATGAGGAACTTGAAACTCCATTCGCAAAGGGAATGGATATGGTTCACAAGCAGCTTTTAAAGATGCTTGAGGATGCAGATGTTAAGCCTATTGAAGCTTTAGGCGGTGAGTTCAATCCGGATTTCCACAATGCAGTAATGCATGTTGAGGATGATTCAGTTGGAGAGAACATCGTAGTTGAAGAGTTTGAGAAGGGCTACACATACAGAGACCAGGTTATAAGACACAGCATGGTCAAGGTTGCTAACTAGCGATAAGCCAGAAAGCATATGTAACACAAGGTATTAATCAATTTAATTATAGAAAGGACATTTTATCATGGGAAAGATTATTGGTATTGATTTAGGTACAACTAATTCTTGCGTAGCTGTAATGGAAGGTGGTAAGCCAGTTGTTATCGCTAACGCAGAAGGTTTAAGAACTACTCCTTCAGTAGTTGCATTTTCAAAGACAGGAGAGAGACTTGTAGGTGATCCTGCAAAGCGTCAGGCAGTTACTAATGCTGATAAGACAATCTCTTCTATCAAGAGACATATGGGTACAGATTACAAGGTTGAGATTGATGGAAAGAAATATACTCCACAGGAAATCTCAGCTATGATTTTACAGAAGTTAAAGTCAGATGCAGAGAATTATCTTGGTGAGAAGGTTACAGAGGCAGTTATAACAGTTCCTGCTTACTTCAACGATGCACAGCGTCAGGCTACTAAGGATGCTGGTAAGATTGCAGGTCTTGATGTAAAGCGTATTATCAACGAGCCTACAGCAGCAGCTTTAGCTTATGGTCTTGATAATGAGCATGAGCAGAAGATTATGGTTTACGATTTAGGTGGTGGTACATTCGATGTGTCTATTATCGAAATCGGTGATGGTGTAATTGAAGTTCTTGCTACAGCTGGTAATAACAAGCTTGGTGGTGATGATTTCGATAATGCTGTTACACAGTATATGTTAAATGATTTCAAGGCTAAGGAAGGCGTTGACCTTTCTAAGGATACAATGGCTCTTCAGAGACTTAAGGAAGCAGCTGAGAAGGCTAAGAAGGAACTTTCAAGCACAACTCAGACAGAAATCAATCTTCCTTACATCACAGCTACAGCTGAAGGACCAAAGCACTTTGAGATGACTCTTACAAGAGCTAAATTCGATGAATTAACACATGACCTTGTAGAAAAGACTGCAGAGCCAGTTAAGAATGCACTTTCAGATGCAGGTCTTACAGCTTCAGAGCTTTCAAAGGTATTATTAGTTGGTGGTTCTACAAGAATCCCTGCTGTACAGGATAAGGTTAAGTCATTAACAGGACATGAGCCAAGCAAGACTCTTAACCCAGATGAGTGCGTAGCTATCGGTGCTTCTATCCAGGGTGGTAAGTTAGCTGGTGATGCAGGTGCTGGTGATATTCTTCTTCTTGATGTAACACCACTTTCACTTTCAATCGAGACAATGGGTGGTATTGCTACAAGACTTATTGAGAGAAATACAACTATTCCTACAAAGAAGAGTCAGATTTTCTCTACAGCTGCTGATAACCAGACAGCCGTTGATATCAACGTTGTACAGGGTGAAAGACAGTTTGCCAGAGATAACAAGTCACTTGGACAGTTCAGACTTGATGGTATCCCTCCAGCAAGAAGAGGTGTTCCACAGATTGAAGTTACATTTGATATCGATGCCAATGGTATTGTAAATGTATCTGCTAAGGACCTTGGAACAGGTAAGGAACAGCACATCACAATTACTGCTGGTTCTAACATGTCTGATGAAGATATCGATAAGGCAGTTAAGGAAGCTGCTGAGTTCGAGGCTCAGGATAAGAAGCGTAAGGATGCTATTGATGCACGTAACGAAGCTGATTCAATGGTATTCCAGACACAGAAGGCTATGGATGAGGCAGGCGACAAGCTTGATGCTTCTGACAAGGCTGCAGTTGAGACTGACCTTAACGCATTAAAGGCACTTGTTGATGGTTCTGACCCAGAAAACATGACAGATGCACAGGTTGATGAAATCAAGGCTGCCAAGGAAAAACTTATGGAAAGTGCGCAGAAGCTTTTCGCTAAGTTATATGAGTCACAGCAGGCTGCTGGTGGTGCAGGCCCAGACATGGGAGCAGGTGCAGGTCCTGATATGGGTGCTGGTGCTTCTAATGGTTCAGCTCCATACGGTGATGATGTAGTTGACGGAGATTACAAAGAGGTTTAATTGTCAGCAATAACTGACTGGAATAAGGACTGCATGGGGTGTAAACTCCGTGCAGTTTCTGTTGATTAAATAAGAAAGAGGAAGCAATCATGGCAGATAAGAGAGATTATTATGAAGTCCTTGGCGTGCCTAAGGATGCCGATGACGCTGCTATTAAGAAAGCATACAGACAACTTGCAAAGAAATATCATCCTGATATGAATCCGGGGGATAAAGAAGCTGAAATAAAATTCAAAGAGGCTTCTGAAGCTTATGCGGTGTTAAGCGATGCTGAAAAGAGAAGACAGTATGACCAGTTTGGCCATGCCGCATTTGAAGGCGGAGCAGGTGGAGCTGGAGCAGGTGGCTTCGATTTCGATTTTGGTGCCATGGGAGATATTTTCGGAGATCTTTTTGGAGGTATGTTTGGCGGCGGCGGAAGCAGACGAAACAGCAATGGACCAAGAAGAGGTGCTGATGTAAGAGTTAATGTAAGAATTACATTTGACGAGTCAGTAAGGGGAACAACCAAGAAGATAGATGTTACATTAAAGGATGAGTGCTCAAGCTGTCACGGTACAGGAGCTAAGCCTGGTACATCACCAGAGACCTGTAGCAAATGTGGTGGCCGTGGACAGGTAACTTTCACACAGCAGTCATTCCTTGGAATGGTAAGAAGCCAGCAGCCATGTCCTGACTGTCATGGAACTGGTAAGATAATTAAGGAGAAGTGTCCGGATTGTTACGGAACAGGCTATATAAGCAGCAAGAAGACTATCGAAGTCAATATCCCAGCAGGTATCGATAATGGTCAGTGCGTACGTATACAGGGCAAAGGTGAGCCGGGAGTTAATGGCGGACCAAGAGGTGACCTCTTAGTTGCTGTTATTATCTCAGCAAGCACAGAATTTGAAAGAGACGGATACAATATATTCTCTAATGTTGTAATAAGCTATCCAACAGCGGTACTTGGCGGTGAAATCAAGGTTAAGACTGTTGATGGAGAAGTATTGTACGAAGTTAAGCCGGGAACAGCATCAGGTACAAGAGTAAGACTTAAAGGCAAAGGTATGCCAAGTGTAAGAAATGCAGCACAGAGAGGCGATCATTATATCACTTTAATAGTTGATATTCCTACAAAGCTTAATCAGGAGCAGAAGGACGCACTTATGGCATATGAAAAGGCGCTTACAGGCAATGAAAGACACGGTAAGAAGAAAGGTCTTTTCGGCAAATAAATACTATAGCTTACATATGTAATGTAAGTTTACACTCACCCCACAATGTGGTAAAATCCTACATTGTGGGGTATTATATTTATATGTATAATTCCTTATTGTAAAGATTGGAGATTAAAGCAGTAATATGAATTTAGAGACAAGATATAACGAACTTAATAAAGATTACGGTGCATATGAGCTTGTGAACATTGAAAAGCTTAATGATCTTAATTCTGTAGGACTTTTATTAAAGCATAAGAAATCAGGTGCGAGAGTTGCAATTATTTCTAATGATGATGATAACAAGGTATTTTCTATAGGTTTTAAGACACCACCGGATAATGACACGGGAATGCAGCATATAATTGAACATTCTACCTTGTGTGGTTCAAGAAAATATCCGGTTAAAGACCCATTTGTAGAACTATGCAAGGGTTCTCTTAACACATTTCTTAATGCAATGACTTATCCGGATAAGACAGTATATCCTGTTGCAAGCTGCAATATGGCAGATTTTAAGAATATTATGGATGTCTATATGGATGCGGTATTCTATCCTGCAATGTATGAGCATGAGGAGATATTCAAGCAGGAAGGCTGGCATTATGAGCTTGAAGATGTAGATGGAGAGCTTGCTTATAACGGAGTTGTATTTAATGAGATGAAGGGTGTGTATTCTTCAGCAGATGATGTGCTTTCAAGATATACATTTGTATCACTCTTCCCTGATTCTGAATACAAGAATGAATCCGGTGGTGACCCTGAGGCTATACCACAGCTTAAGTATGAAGATTTTATTAAGTATCACAAGGAATATTATCATCCTGTGAACAGTTATATCTATCTGTACGGAGATATTGATGTTGATGAGAGGCTTGAATATCTTAATAACGAATACCTCTCAGCTTTTGATAAGAATGATGTCAATATAGATGCCGAGGTAACTTTCCAGAAAGCATTTGACGCACCTAAGTATGAGACAAGAGAGTATGCAATTACTGATGATGAGCCAGAGGAGGATAACACTTATCTTTCTTACAATGTTGTTATCGGAACATCAACAGACCCAGTAAGCTATCTTGCATTACAGATTCTTGATTATGCACTTATCATGGCACCGGGTGCTCCGCTTAAGCAGGCACTTATTGACGCCGGAATTGGAACAGATGTGTACAGTGTGTTAGAGACTTCTGTGTATCAGCCGGTGTATTCAATTATTACTAAGAATGCGAATGAAAGTGACAGAGACAGATTTGTGAGTGTTGTTGAAGACACGCTTTCTGATATTGTTAAGAACGGTCTTAGCAAGAGAATGGTTAAGGCAGGAATCAACTATTACGAATTCAAATACAGAGAAGCTGATTTTGGGCCATATCCGAAGGGACTTATGTATTATCTCACAATGATGGACAGCTGGCTTTATGATGAGAACAAGCCATTTGTTCATGTTGAGGCAGGAGAGACATTTGAAATAATCAAGAAGAATTCAGAGAACGGCTTCTTTGAGAAATTCATTGAAGACAATATTATTAATAATAATCATGAGGTAGTGTTAAGTCTTGTTCCAAAGCATGGACTTGCAGAGGAGAAGGAAGCAAAGGAAGCAGAGCAGCTTGCAAAGTATAAGGCAACACTTT
>UMJD01006329.1_pt1 | contig 10931 bp, 9 predicted proteins | sample 1965951 | NCBI WGS metagenome assembly UMJD01 (sample SAMEA4836142, study PRJEB28245) | human gut metagenome | biome: gut microbiome; material: fecal sample | place: Denmark | collected 2008 | reverse complement strand
CCATTCCTATAATCGCATAGTGTGACTTTAACTGTCCTGCATGTCTGAAATTAAATTCATAGTTTCTTGGAGTTATAGTTATCTCCTCACCATAAGAAAACTCATAATCAAGAGTTCTTCCCATATAAAAATCTTTGGTTTTATAAGTTGCTGCTGTACACATAAAAACACCTCATTTCTTTCTTATTTTTTGCTCATTTAATTTTAAACAATAAATAATTTTGTCCGTTATTTTATTATTGTATCATTTTATCAGCATATTTTATATTAATTTTCCATTAATTATGACATTTGTCATAGCTTTTGTGATAGCATTTATTTACACCTTGACAAATAATGACGATAATCTAAAATGTTTGTGTACTAAAATAATTAAGAAGGATTAATTGTTATGAACTTTCCTAATGATGAAGAATATATAATAAGGCCTCTTACAACAGATGATGCCGAACAATATAATGCACTTTTAAGATATGCCTTTCAGGTAACAGAAGCTGAGCTTGCCGAAACTGGCTGGAAAGATGATGAGATAAAGCAGTCTAAGTTCCCGGTTCTTCAAAGAGCTGACGTTCTTGGATGCTTTGATAAGAATGAGCTTATCGCTCAGTTTGCCGTATATCCACTTGATATGAACATATATGGCATACGTTATAATGTAGGCTTTGTAACAAGCGTATGCACATATCCTGAATACACCGGCCACGGAATTATGAAAAAACTTATGATACAGTGTCTTACACGTATGCGTGAGGGACACAAGTCATTTGCACTGCTATATCCTTATTCAATACCACTCTACCGCAATCTTGGCTGGGAAATCATATCTAACAAAATGACATACACTATTAAAGACAGACAGATTCCAGAAAAGTTACACGAACCTGGATATGTACGAAGAGTATCATGGGATGATGAGGAATTTCACAAGCTTCATTCCAAATTCGCCGAAAAAACCCATGGCTGCCTGTACCGCAACAACCTTGCATGGGAAGAATACTGGCGCTGGGATGAGGACGACACTATGGTTGCTATATATTATTCAAGGGATGATGTTCCTTATGGATATATGGTGTATATGATAAGCTCCGACATTATGCACGTTAAGGAAATGATATATCTAAACCGTGAAGCCCAGCTTGGACTATGGGAATATATACATGCCCACGATTCTATGATTGATGAAGTACGTGGTAACAACTATTACAGCGAACCGATAGCCTTTGAGCTTGATGACAGTGATATAAAGGAAACTATCAGACCTTATGCTATGGGAAGAATTATCGATATCAAGCAGTTTTTTGGAAAATATGCCATCGACCCTGATGAACCTGCATGTGTCTTTGCTTTCGATATCGAAGATGAGCTTCTTTCCTGGAATAACGGAAGATTCATTGTCATGTTCAAGGACGGGCACTGTAGTATAACAAGCGGTACTCCCGACTATACTATGAAAATGTCAATAGCTACCCTGACAACTATGCTGCTTGGCTATAAAAGTGCTGAAAAGCTTTACAGTATGGAACGTATTGAAACTACGAAAGAGGCTGTGGAAAAGCTCGATGACATACTTTTCCATGCTGTACCATATGTGTCAGATTATATCTAATCAGATTATTGATTGACAAGTGATTATCTCAATGATATAATCCGCATACATTGTTTCTACACAAAGTAAGTTTTACTACAATTTATTTATAAAACACATGTGGATTTTTCTAGATGTTTCTATTTTTCGCCACATAGCTTACGGGCTATGTGGTTTTTTTGTGCTTATAATACTGTTATTATGCTATTTTATACGCATTGATTAAGATAAGATAAGGTGATTCTTTAGAATTTTCACCATAAAATATTAAAGAAATGAGGACTAGTGTGAAAAATAAGATTTTTCACACGCAAGATTTGTGCTTCGCACAAACTTGAGATGCGCTGAGAAGCAGCGCAAGAATGGAGATTATTATGGATCAGACTTACATGAAAAAACAAAACATACTAAAACTTTTATTAACCATGGCTCTTCCCATGGTTATATCTATGCTTGTGAATTCCCTTTACAACATTGTCGACAGTTTTTTTGTTGCTAAGATAAGTGAAAATGCCATGACTGCCATATCACTTGTATTCCCTATGCAGAACTTTATCAACTCTGTCATGATCGGCTTTGGAATAGGTATCAATGCTGTAATAGCATTTTATATGGGAGCTTCTGATAAGGAAACCGCCGATAAAGCTGCAAGTCAGGGCTTATTCTTAAGCACTGTCCACGGAATTGTGCTGATGGCTGGCTGCATTATACTCATAAGACCATTTCTTAATATGTTTACTAATGACCATACTGTTATTGACCTTGGTGCGAAATACTCTGTCATCGCATTTGCATTTTCACTGATCCTTGCATGGGAACTTGTATTTGAAAAAACATTTCAGGCTGTCGGACGAATGACTGTTTCTATGACCGCCATGCTCACAGGCTGCATAACTAATATTATACTTGACCCTGTACTTATATTCGGACTTGGCATATTTCCACGTATGGGAATTGAAGGCGCTGCACTTGCAACTGGCATAGGTCAGACTGTAAGCCTTATTGTATACATTATAATATATATTGTCAGACCTATCCCTGTACGCTTCACAAGGAAACATATGAAACCTGAAAAGGTGCTTTGCGCAAAAATGTATTCTATCGGAATACCTGCATGCCTTAATATGGCGCTTCCTTCACTGCTCATATCTGCGCTCAATGTCATACTTGCGGCATATTCACAGGTGTATGTGTTCGTGCTTGGAGTATATTATAAGCTTCAGACATTCCTGTATCTTCCTGCAAACGGAGTTGTACAGGGGATGCGACCTCTCATAGGATACAACTATGGTGCTGGCGAAGCGAAACGTGTTAAGAAAATATATGCAACTGCTACAGGCATAGTTCTTGTTATTATGTGCATCGGAACTTCTGTATGCTTATGTATTCCTGAAACACTTATTGGATTATTTACTTCCAACGAAACAACTATATCTGCTGGAGCTGCTGCTTTAAGAATTATAAGTGCCGGATTTATTGTATCCTCTGTATCCGTCACAGCCTCCGGCGCACTTGAGGGACTTGGCAAAGGAATTCCTTCTCTCATTATATCTATATTCAGATATGTTGCTGTCATCATACCTGCAGCCTTTATTCTAAGCCGTATATACGGTGCTGTTGGCGTATGGCATTCATTCTGGATAACAGAGATAATAACAGCAGTTATCGCTTACTTTACATATAGGCACGCACCGAAGTAAATGTCTGCTTCGCAGCCGCTTCCTTTTCTCTTGCACTCATTATATCATAATTTACTCTTTATCTGTCCCACAATTACGCCACATTTTCAACCCACTCTTCCACCTCCCTTGCAAGCCTCTTATGACCTTCCTCGCTAAGATGCTCTCTGTCAACAGTGCTTGGGGAGGCAACCTCTGAAGCTGCTATAAACCCAACATTTTCCTGTGCTGCAATCTTTTTATATACATCTGAAAGCTCTTTTGACAGGCACACTGAAGCACTAGAGAATTCAGGGTCATAGTCTGACTCCCAAACGCCCTCACCAAGATGTATAGGCGATATTACAAGTATTTTACTATCTGGTATGTAGTTCTTTACCTGTCCGATAAGTCTTTTTACGCCCTGACCAATAAATTCTGCTGATGCATTGTAAACAGTCTTGCAGTCGTTAGTTCCAAGCATAATTATCACTATATCAACTGGATTGTGGGTTTCCAATATAGTTGGCAGTATCTTTACACCATTTCGTCCATCTCTTAACGGGTCGTCAAATACGGTTGTCCTGCCACACAAGCCTTCCTCTATAACACGATATCCACCTTCCTTTTTATCATTCAGACTTTCATTAAGAAGGCTTGTCCACCTTACGCCCCACTCATATCTTTTATTAGTCTTAGGGATAAGTCCCCATGTATTAGAATCTCCAAAGCATAATATCTGTTTCATATATTCCACCACTTTCTCTTTCTTTTAATGTATTCCTATATTTCTTATATGTTTATGTGGTTATTATATAATAAAGCATTACATATGCATAATCCTAATAAAATATATGTAGTCATAGTTTTTTCCTATAATCAAATCAATACTCTGGCATCGATAATGTATCCTTAGTTACAATACACTCTGGGTCTGGTGCAATCACTTGTCTTACAACATTAAACATCCCTTTAGCATCACACAAAAGACTGTCGGCATCGCCAAACTTTACCTTTTTAACAACTCCACTGTCAAGGAATATCTGGTTCAGCTTGACGAAATCCTCAGATATATGAGGCTGCTGTGCATTGTAATGCTTTCTTACATATACCTTCCTGCATAACTTGTTATTATTATCGTATACCCCATTACTATCAATACATTTTTTCCAGCCGTCAGCCATGTTATAGTAAGGAAGCTTCTTATTCTTATTATCTTCATCTTCCTTAAGAAGTTCTATAACAAGCTCCATAGGCATATCCGACAGTCTGTTAGGCACATTCAACACCTCTTCAACACTATGTATATAGGTGTTTCTTTCGTGGCCAACACCTACAAGCAGCACTTTACCTCCTGCATCCTTAAGTCTGTCATAACAGCCACCAGGAGTACATGGTGTATTATTATATTCCTCACCTGCCAGATATTCTGCAGCACTTTTCCCGTAACCTGCCATACTGTGGGTTGGATGAAGCGAACGTATAACCCCATCCCTTTTCATAAACATATTCGTAAGAAGTCCTACACATGACGGAGTTGTCTGTGGATTATATACCGGATTATCCGCATTTACAGTCTTCCATGTATGTGTTGGCAGAAGTAAAAGTCCATCATTAAAATATTCCATCCACGCATCAAGCACAGTATCTGCACCACCATCAACCTCACCTATAGACTTCATTGATGAATGTATAAGTATAGTTTCATCACCTTTAAGTCCCATAGACTCAAGCTGACCTTTTAACTGTTGTTTATTATAATTAGCTATTTTGCTGTTCATATTTTATCAATCCTTACTTCCTTATTTTCCTTCTTACAAACACAAGGCATATTGCCTGCATAACTATCGTCAATCCCCATGAAACTGGATATGACATAAACAAAACATACAATGACCTGTGCTCAGGGAATACTCCATATATCCACACAAGCCTTGTTCCAACTGTTCCGATTATAGAAAGCAGCATAGGAACTGCTGAATATCCAACTCCTCTCATAGAACCCGGAATCATATCCATAAGACCACACAAAAAATATGGAATGGTTGATATGGAAAGAATCTCCATACCACATTGTATTACATCTTCCTGCTTAGTATATATTCCTAGTATCTGATGTCCTAAAAGATATGAGCCGCCACCTATAACTACAGATACTATTATTGACAATATCGCACAGTTGGCAAGCACCTTATCCATTCTTTTAAACTTACGCACACCATAATTCTGGCTTGTAAAACTCATACATGCCTGTGTAACTGAATTAACTGATACATATAAAAATCCAAGTATATTGTTGGCTGCCGTGTAACCAGCCATAGCTATTTCTCCAAATGAATTAACAGATGACTGTAACAAAACATTTGAAAAGTTAATAACTGTACTCTGGATACCTGCGGGAAGTCCCACCTTAAGTATCTGGATAAGATAATACTTCTTTATTCTAAGCTTTGATATGTATAACTTATATATAGCATCTGTCTTGCACAGACACCTTATAACGAGTACACACGAAATAAACTGCGATGTTATGGTGCCTATGGCTACACCAGCTACACCCATTTTAAATATAATTACAAGGATGAGATCTAATACTGCATTCGCTGTACCAGCAGCTATTAAGTACATAAGCGGTCTCTTGGTATCACCAACCGCCCTTAATATTGCTGCACCATAATTATATAACATAAAAAATGGCATGCCCAAAAAATATATCCTGAGATATAATGCTGCCTGCCCGATAATATCATCCGGCGTTGCAATAAGCACAAGAGATTCTCTTGCACATAATATTCCTATAATACTCATGGCAATACCGCTTATTAAAGCAAGTAATATAGCTGTATGTACTGTTTCAGACATTTCCTTTGTCTTTCCTGAAGCATAGAACCGTGCGGCAAGTACATTAGCTCCAAGCGATACACCTATAAAAAGATTAGTGAATGTACATATAAGCGCTGTCGTCGAACCAACTGCTGCTAACGCCTGACTTCCTGTAAAACGTCCTACAACTATTATATCAACAGCATTAAACATAAGCTGAAGCATTCCTGATATCATAAGTGGCAGTGCAAATGATATGAGTTTATCCATTATTGTGCCGTTGCACATGTCTATTTCATACTTATTATTTTTCATATTTATCTCCATTCATGTATCCGAAAAACATATTTTATATTTTCATTACACACATCACAATATTCGTTATCCATATAAAAGGGAAAGAAACAACTGCCAGATTACAGTTTTTCCTTCCCCCATTACATTCATATGCTCAATAAAAATATTATCAATAATAATATCATAATAATAATATTATTATTTATTTTAACAATATTTCTTTCCATTCACTACAATATCTGATATTGTTTCAGGACGTCCCTGCAAAGGCTCTATCTTAATAAATTCCTTACAACCCAGACATGTTATGTTTTCCATATTCATATTCTTAAAATATGGAATATCTTCTTCATTGTCCATAGCAATGGTCTCATTACGGTTAAGAAGATTAAGAACATAAGACATTGTAAGTATTACTCCCTCACCCTTAATATTTATCATATTAATATTACGAATTGTTATATTCTCAACTACTCCGCCTCGTCCTAATGCACTCTTCATCCTTACACCAACATCAGTACCTGTAAATGTACAGTTCTCAACAAGTATATCTCTAACGTCTCTTGACATTTCGCTTCCTATTACAAAGCCACCATGTCCTTCATTTACAAGACAGTCATGAACATATATATTGCTGCATGGACCCTCTATAGTTCTTGCAACTGCATTCTTTCCTGATTTTATGCATATTGCATCATCGCCTGTTTCAAACACACTATGATGTATATGTACATCTGTACATGATTCAACATCTATTCCATCACCATTCTGTGCATAGTATGGATTACGCACATTTACATGATCTACTGTAAGACTCCTGCAGAAAAATGGATGAATATTCCATGCTGGTGAATTCATAAATGTAACTCCCTGTAAAAGAATATTCCTGCAATATCTTAAGCTTATCATAACAGGTCTGTAAAAATCATAATATTCAGAAGCTTCATCTATAATATCCTCTGTATCACCCTGGATATTCTTCTCGTTTCCAACAAGGCTTGACTTTGATGGCATCCATACTTCTGTTTCTTTCGTTGCAAACACATTATCACTCTTCTTAAGAAGTGCTTCCCACTGCTTGTCTGTTACCTTGAATCTCTTGACTGGACGCCACTCATCTCCACTTCCGTCTATGATTCCTTCACCTGTTATAGCTATATTTTCTGCATTCTCAGCTGTAACTGGTGATACAGCACGTATACACTGCTGACCTTCATAATTAGTTATTATTAAAGGATAGTCTTCCTTTGACTTTATAAACTTAAGCATAGCCTGGCTCTCAAGGTGAAGATTGATTCCAGACAATATTCTTATAGGCGCACATGCCCATATTCCAGCTGGTACTATTACAGTACCACCACCATTTTCAGATAAGCTTCTTATTGCATTATTAATAATAACTGCATTATCATGTCCTGTTTTAACATCAAGCTTTCCACTTACTGCACCAAGCTCATCTATTGATACCTTAACCTCGTTAAACTTTGGAATAACTACATTATAATCTTCTCTATACACAATAATCCTCCATTTCCAATGCCTTAAAATTTTAATTTGATACATTCTGGTACTTGAATTAAATCACAGACCTATGATATAATATCCGGGCTTATGGGTAATTGGTACTAATATATAGTACCAAAGTGGTATTTAAACCCATCAATCAAAAATATTATCAGAAAGGATAACATCTAATTATGCAGAATATTTTTTCAAATAAAAGGCATTGCTTCGCTAATAAGTTTAATATAATTACAAATTCGTCTGCTGTCAATATAAGTATATGTTTTATCCTTACTGTTTTTTTATTCTTAGGTATAGCCATATATTGCAATACAAGGATAAGTGGATTATGCCTTAACAACGAATCAACCAATACCATAACCGATAATTATAATATAAGTTTGATATATTTATATCTATTATGATAATATCATTCTTTCTTATATACTCATTGCAGACCTTAATAATCTTAAGCATATCAACGATACAAGCCTTGATATCATCAACAGATGTCTTAAAACATTTCATCAGGCTGTTAATGATATTGCAGCTACAACTGACTATCCATATTCTGTTGCAACCGGATATGGTGCTATAGACGAAAGTGGTATTGATAACTGCTTTAAAGCTGTAGATTCCATCATGTATAAGAATAAAATCAAAAGCAAAAAAAGCAGAGACAACCAGACTCTATCAGATGGATGAAAGGTTCTTATGTAACTCTTTCATCCCATCTATCTCATCACACAGCTCTCTACTCTTACAGGCTGAACAATCCATAACAAGTCCGTTAAACATATGATTAAGCGAATCTGTAATCTGTTCAATTCTATGTGCCTTATCATATAAAAGCTCATAATCCGCTGTTTTACTTGTCAGAAAGTATATCTGCACTGCTTCAACTTCCTTACGTTTCCTATATGCGTTTATCATCTCAGAGCCTATATGTGAAAATGTCATGCCATCTGCTATTGCCTGTTTTGACACTCTTACTGGTTCTCTTTCCTTTACTGATGATATTCTCATCATATATCCTTTAGGAAAATTATGATATCTCACATAGTCAACAGCACGCAGGGCAGCATGCAGGGCTTCTGCATTTTTTTCCTGTATATCCTTAATATATGACTCATTCAGCCGTATAAAAGTGAATCTTGCATATGATATATCTTCCTTTATATCCTGAAGATCTTCTCCTATAAGATATACTCCGTCATCACTAACACATTCACTTGACGTAGTAAAGGCTATTGAACTAATGGCTTTATTCATACCTCCACCAAGCTCATATGCCATATCACGTTTTAGAACCAGACTTTCCTGTGCTGTAACCTCCCATGATTTATCTGACGGAAGCTTTTTAATATTTCCATACGCATCAGAATTAAAGCACTTCTTTAACTCTGATATATCTTTATCATAAATACTTAGAACCTGCATATTACATTCAGCCTTTCTTATGCAGCATCATCCCTGCTGCTTTTCCTTTTGCTTTTCTTTATGCTTTTTTCTTCTGTTTCCCGACCAGTTATAATAAGCTGTAAGCGGTTTTATAAGACATGCGGCAAACTTCATATCAAGATTAAAGAAATATATGATCAACGTGAGTACAAATAATATAATCAGAACTATGGCTGTTATTGCTGCTATTTTTAATATTATCACTGCTTAACTCTTCCCTTCTGTCTTGCATACTCTGCTGCGCCAAGTGCACCCATAAGCTGTGGATCCACCGGCAGCTCTACAACCTTTACCTTAAGTACCTTCTCGATTGCCTGTTTTAAACCTTCATTCTTTGCACAACCACCTGTAAGTGTGACTGAATCTACTACTCCGGCTTTTTTTGCCATAACAAAGCATCTTTTAGCAACTGAAAGCTCTATACCTGCCGCTATTTCATCCATAGGCTTTCCCTCACCTACAAGCGATATCACTTCACTCTCTGCAAACACTGCACACTGTGCTGTTATTGGAATAACATTTTTAGCTGATAGTGAAAGCTTTGAAAAGTCATCAAGGCTCATCTCAAAGGCTCTTGCCATAGACTCAAAGAAGCGTCCTGTTCCTGCTGCACATTTATCATTCATGGCAAAGTTAAGGACTGTTCCATCAGTATCTATCGCTATACCCTTAACATCCTGTCCACCTATATCTATGATAGCTTTAACAGAAGGGTCTGTCACATGTACTCCCATGGCATGACAGCTTATCTCTGATATATTCTCATCGGCAAATGGTACCTTATTACGTCCATAACCTGTTCCAATAAGATATGAAAGCTCCTCTGCACTATTTAATCCATCCACCTGACTTATCGCTGTATCAAGTGCATCTTTGGCACTCAATACAGGATTAATTCTGCTTCTTTTTGTAACATCTGCTACTATTTTTCCATCTTCATTTAATATTACACACTTAGTATATGTACTTCCGGCATCACAGCCACCATAAAACTTACTCATATGTCCTCCATACTCTGCATATGCTTACCTGCTGCGCAATCCACGCAGCTTCCTACCAGTTCTGCTTATCATCGAAATCTTCAAGTGTAGGGTCTAGCGGTTCTTCTCTAAACACTGTTCTCATATATCTGTTTATCTCTGTTCTCATATCACGCCTGCTTCCATCCTCTGGACACATAAGATTATGAGTTACCCATATAAGATGTACGCCATGCTTTCTTGCCTCTTCTTCAAAAAGTCCATGATATCCTGACATAGACTTACATCCCATATGTACATACATAATAACTATATCTATACGGAACATTTCACAGAATCTCCAGAGTGCCTCAACGCCTGTTTCATATCCACCGTTAGAACGGTTTCTCATAATCATATTCTCATATAAATATGCCAGGTCCAACATAGCCTGATGCTTATCTTTTGTATTAACCTTTTCTGTTGATACCATACTAAGCATATCTGTTATTGTCACAACTCCCCAACAGTTAAGAAGCCATATAGGAAGCGCTGTATAATATGCTGCCTGAACGCCCCATGTCATAGCACGGTGACGATATTCCTTAGCAGCAGGCAGCTTCTTTTCATAACCTTCCATCGCCA
>UMJD01013691.1_pt1 | contig 10964 bp, 10 predicted proteins | sample 1965951 | NCBI WGS metagenome assembly UMJD01 (sample SAMEA4836142, study PRJEB28245) | human gut metagenome | biome: gut microbiome; material: fecal sample | place: Denmark | collected 2008 | reverse complement strand
ACAATGGTAAATGATGCATTAACAGATGCATTCAACCACTATCATATGATGATCACTGCAGAGAACGTATGTGATAAATATGGCATTACAAGAGAAGAACTTGACGAGTTCTCAGCAAACAGCCAGCAGAAATGTGAAAAAGCAATCGCTGAAGGCAAATTTGATGATGAGATCGTTCCGGTTCCTGTTAAAGTGAAAAAAGAGATCGTTGATTTCGTGAAAGATGAGGGACCACGTGCCGGTACAACTGCTGAGTCTTTAGCAAAATTAAAATGCTGCTCCGGTAAAGAGGGCGGACTTGTTACAGCAGGTAACGCTTCCGGTATCAACGATGGTGCAGCAGCAATCGTTGTTATGAGTGAAGAAAAAGCAAAAGAGCTTGGTGTTACACCAATGGCTACATGGGTAGCAGGTGCTCTTGGTGGAGTTGAGCCTGAAATCATGGGTGTTGGACCTGTTGCTTCTACAAGAAAAGTATTAGCAAAAACTGGTTTATCTATTGATGATATGGACTTAATCGAAGCAAACGAAGCATTCGCAGCTCAGTCTATCGCAGTAGCAAGAGATCTGAAATTCGATATGTCAAAAGTAAACGTAAACGGTGGTGCAATCGCATTAGGACACCCGGTAGGTGCTTCCGGATGCCGTATCCTTGTTACATTACTGCATGAGATGCAGAAGAGAGACGCTAAGAGAGGTCTTGCTACACTTTGCATCGGCGGTGGTATGGGATGCTCTACAATCGTTGAGAGATAATAGTTTTTTATAGTAATTCCCGGGGAATGACTTCCCGGGGATTGCATTTTTCAAACATACAGTTAACATAATTATTTTCAGGAGGTAACCGAAATGAAGGTTGGCGTTATTGGTGCAGGAACTATGGGACAGGGCATTGCAAAAGCATTTGCTCAGGTAGAAGGATATGAAGTAGCACTTTGCGATATCAAGCAGGAGTGGGCTGAAGGCGGAAAAGAGAAGATCAAAAAAGGTTATGCAAGATTAGTAGAAAAAGGAAAAATGACACAGGAAGCTGTTGATGGCATCCTTGCAAAAATCACTCCAGGTTTAAAAGAAGACCTTTGCAAAGACTGTGATCTGATCGTAGAGGCAGCTTTCGAGAATATGGAAGTAAAGAAAACTACTTTCAAAGAATTAGACGAGATCGCAAAACCAGATTGTATCTTCGCTTCCAACACATCCAGTCTTTCTATTACAGAGATTGGAAACGGATTAAACCGTCCAATGGTTGGTATGCATTTCTTCAACCCGGCAGACCGTATGAAACTGATCGAGGTTATCGCTGGTGTGAATACTCCGGATGAAACTGTTTCCGCTATTAAGAAAATTTCTGAAGAGATCGGAAAAACTCCGGTACAGGTTAATGAGGCTGCTGGTTTCGTTGTAAACCGTATCTTAATCCCAATGATCAACGAAGCTGCATTCATCAAAATGGAAGGTGTTTCCGATATCGCTGGTATCGATGCAGCTATGAAACTTGGTGCTAACCACCCAATGGGACCGTTAGAGTTAGGTGATTTCATCGGTCTTGATATCTGCCTTGCTATCATGGATGTACTTTACAAAGAGACAGGCGACAGCAAATATCGTGCATGCCCACTGATCCGTAAGATGGTTCGTGGTGGTAACCTTGGAGCAAAGAGCGGCAAGGGATTCTATGTATACAATGCTGATCGTACAAAGACTCCGGTCGATGCTCAGTAAAATAAATATTTATGGAGGAAAATTAGATCATGGATTTCACTTTAGACAAGAAACATGAAATGGCGCGTTCCTTATTCAAGGAATTTGCTGAAACAGAAGTAAAACCGCTTGCACAGGAAACAGATGAGACAGAAGCTTTCCCGGCAGAAACGGTTAAGAAAATGCAGAAATACGGATTCATGGGAATCCCGGTTCCGAAAGAATATGGTGGACAGGGTTGTGATCCTCTTACATACGTTATGTGCGTAGAAGAGTTATCTAAAGTTTGCGCAACCACAGGTGTTGTTGTATCTGCACATACATCTCTCTGCATCGATCCGATCATGACATATGGTACAGAAGAGCAGAAACAGAAATATGTAAAACCACTTGCAACAGGCGAGAAGTTAGGTGCATTCGCATTAACTGAGCCGGGGGCTGGTACTGATGCACAGGGTGCACAGACAAAAGCTGTTTTAGATGGTGACGAGTGGGTATTAAATGGATCAAAATGCTTCATTACCAATGGTAAAGTTGCAGATGTTTATATTGTAATCGCTATCACAAGCATCACAGAGGATAAGAGAGGCAGAAAGAAGAAAAACTTCTCTGCATTCATCGTTGATAAGGGAGCTCCAGGCTTCTCATTCGGAACAAAAGAGAAGAAGATGGGTATCCGTGGATCATCTACTTATGAGCTGATCTTCGAAGACTGCAGAATCCCGAAAGAGAATCTGTTAGGACCGGAAGGAAAAGGTTTCCCGATCGCAATGCACACACTTGATGGTGGACGTATCGGTATTGCTGCTCAGGCACTTGGTATCGCTGAGGGCGCATTAGACAGAGCTATCGCTTATACAAAAGAGAGAAAACAGTTTGGACGTTCAATCGCACAGCAGCAGAATACACAGTTCAAACTTGCTGATATGGCTGCAAGAATCGAAGCTGCACAGCTTTTAGTTTACAAAGCTGCAATGGCAAAAGCTACTCAGAAAGTATATTCTGTAGAAGCTGCAAAAGCGAAATTATTCGCAGCAGAGACTGCAATGGCTGTTACAACTGAGGTTGTTCAGTTATTCGGTGGATACGGATATATCAGAGAGTACGATGTAGAGCGTATGATGCGTGATGCTAAGATCACTGAGATCTACGAGGGTACAAGCGAAGTCCAGCGTATGGTAATCTCCGGTGCACTGTTAAAGTAATTTCGAATCAATCCGCGTAAAATTTAAACATATAAAACATAAGGAGTGAAAAATACATGAATATCGTAGTATGTATTAAACAGGTTCCTGATACAAAGGGCGGCGTTAAGTTCAACCCGGATGGAACGCTTGACAGAGCAGCAATGCTTGCTATCATGAACCCAGATGATAAAGCTGGTCTTGAAGCAGCACTTAGAATCAAAGATGAGACAGGAGCAAAAGTTACAGTTCTTACCATGGGACTTCCAAAGGCTGATGCAGTTCTTCGTGAAGCATTAGCAATGGGTGCTGATGAAGCAGTTCTTGTAACAGACCGCGTATTAGGTGGAGCTGATACATGGGCAACATCTACCACAATCGCTGGTGCACTTCGTAACTTAGACTATGACCTGATCATCACAGGACGTCAGGCTATCGATGGTGATACTGCACAGGTTGGTCCTCAGATCGCTGAGCATCTTGGACTTCCGGTTATCTCTTACGCAGCAGACATCAAAGTAGAGGGTGATTCTGTTGTTGTAAAACGTCAGTACGAAGACAGATATCATGAGTTAAAAGCAAAAATGCCTTGTCTGGTAACTGCTCTTTCTGAATTAAATGAGCCGCGTTACATGACACCGGGCGGAATCTTCGATGCATTTGACAAAGAAGTAACCGTTTGGGGCAGAGCAGACTTAAAGGATGTTGACGATTCTGATCTTGGTTTAAAGGGATCTCCTACTAAGATTGCAAAAGCATCTGATAAAGTTGCAAAGGGTGCTGGTGAGAAAGTAAACCTTGATCCGGCAGAATCCGTAGCATATTTGATCGGTAAATTCAAAGAGAAACACATTATCTAATAAAAAAAGGAAAAGTGGTGAATAACATGGCATTAGAAGAATATAAAGGAGTATTTGTCTTTGCACAGCAGGTAGATAACGTATTAGATGGCGTTGCATTTGAGTTACTTGGAAAAGGCAAAGACTTAGCAAAAGATTTAGGTACAGACGTAACTGCTGTATTAATTGGTTCTGGTGTAAAAGGATTAGCAGATCAGTTAGCTGAGTATGGTGCTGACAAAGTTATCGTAGTAGATGATCCTGAATTAAAAGACTACAGAACAGAGCCGTATGCTCATGCATTAGCATCTGTAATTAACGAGTTCAAACCTGAAATCATGTTAGTTGGTGCAACTGCTATCGGCCGTGACTTAGGACCTACTGTTTCTGCAAGAGTAAAAACAGGTCTGACAGCAGACTGTACATCTCTTGAGATCGGTGATTTCCCACTGGTTGCTGCACCTGGTAAAGAATCAGAGCAGAAACACAACCAGTTATTAATGACACGTCCTGCATTTGGTGGTAACACCATCGCAACAATTGCCTGCCCGGACAACCGTCCTCAGATGGCAACTGTACGTCCAGGTGTTATGCAGAAGATCGCTCCGATCAGCGGTGCAAAAGCAAACGTTGTAGAGTACAACCCGGGATTTACACCAAACAACAGATATGTTGAGATCTTAAACATCGTAAAAGCTGTTAAGAGCACAGCAAACATTATGGAAGCAAAGATCCTTGTTTCCGGTGGTCGTGGAGTTGGTTCCAAAGAGAACTTCAAACTTCTTGAAGATCTTGCAGAGGTACTTGGCGGTACTGTAAGCTGCTCCCGTGCAGTTGTAGAGAATGGCTGGTTACCAGTTGATTTACAGGTAGGTCAGACTGGTAAAACTGTTCGTCCTCAGATCTACTTTGCAATCGGTATTTCCGGAGCAATCCAGCATGTAGCTGGTATGGAAGATTCTGACCTGATCATCGCAATCAACAAAGATGAAGATGCTCCAATCTTCGACGTAGCTGATTACGGTCTGGTTGGTGATCTGAATAAGATCGTTCCTGCTTTAACAACAGCATTAAAAGCTGAGTTAGGCAAATAATACATAGGTGAATAACCTGTAAGATAGAAAGCCCGTCTTTCGTGTGCGGCTTCTGTGAGGAAGCTGACAGGAAGGACGGGCTTTTTGCTGGGAGCTGGAGAAAATTTGAGGCTTCTTGTTTGGAGTTGGAGGAAATTTGAGGCTCTTGGTCAGGAGTTGAGGGAAAATATACTTAGTTGTTTGTCAAAATCGTTATGGTACAGTTTTTCTGATCCTCAGATACGGAGTCGACCGTGATCGTATACCCGGTATCAATGGTCAACTGTCCGTTGTTGTCATACCAGCCAAAGCCTGTGGCAGTGCCTCCGATCACGTCACCGTCCCGGTAAAAGCCATTTCCGTTATTGACCAGTCTTAAGATCCGCCTGCCGTTATTGGTGGAATCGTAGACAGGACTGTAGTTATCAGCAGTCAGATAGGGGGTAACGTATTCGTCGTTTGCAAGGGTGGCATCGACGTGATAAATACGAAGTCCGCCGGAAGAAAACAGACCGTCATAATTACCATTCGGGGTGATATAGTCAAGGATCATGTATTCTGAAAAATAACTGGAAGCATCAGTGCGCGGTATGATCAGACAGCTTCCTTAATTTTTCGCCATCTAAATCCGGCAGGGTGGAAGCCCACCAGGATGCCGTACAGCCATACCAGAAATCAGCATTGCCTCTGCTTGGAACAGAAAGGCAGAGAGCGTCGATATAGCCATCGCCGTCAGAATCATAATCGGTATAGTCGATCGTATCATTTAAACCGGAAAGAACCTCACGCACCAGCGTTTCGTATCCATCGTTCGTTTTTTCGTAGGATGCGATCGTACCTTTCGCTGTGTAATGAAATACATTTCCGGTCATATGCAGTGATCCGTATGAAGCACGGTCAAAATAACTAGTCAGGCTCTCACAGGGATAAAATTCAGTATTGTCTGTGCCAAACAGATAGGAGGAAATTTCTTCATCGGACAGGCGTCTGTCTGTATCATGGTAAAAACTCTTTTCTTATAAATATATGGTTAGCTTTGCACGCAAAAAGCAGAAAGTCAATGGCATTTATTGATAATTAAGGAAACAATAAAAATATAAAAAAGTGGTAGTGCAATTCTTAGAATGGCACAATTTTAGGATTTTAGGATTAACGCAATCTAAGATTGCGGAAAATTCTGCCAGATGTTATACTTAGTAACGTTGCAGAGATACAGGATGCCGGAAATTCATACTGATCTACAAATGGCTCGTCCTGTGTTTCGTATAAAATTACATAAAAACGAGAAAAGAGGAAGGGACTATGAACAAGAAAAAGTTCTCCACAAAGTTTCTTGTGGAAATGGCACTTTTAGTTGCCATCATTCTTATCATGGCTTTTACCCCACTCGGATACATTAAGACGGCAGGTATTGAGATTACACTGATCGTTGTTCCGGTGGCGGTAGGAGCTGTTACTTTAGGGCCTGCGGCTGGTGCAATTTTAGGAGGTGTATTTGGACTTGCCAGTTTTTTGCGCTGCTTCGGACTGAATGCATTTGGTGCGATGCTTCTTAGCATCAATCCGTTTCTGGCATTTTTGCTGTATGTACCGACCCGTATCCTGACGGGCTGGCTGACAGGACTGATTTATCAGGGAATCCGCAAAACAAAAATACCATCGAATGTATCAATCACAATCGCGAATCTGTGCTGTCCGCTTTTAAATACCACGTTTTTTATGAGCATGCTGGTATTTGGGTTTTACCAGACCGAGTACATCCAGTCGTTTGTTCAGACGCTTGGTGTCAGCAATCCGTTTTTGTTTGTGATAGCATTTGTCGGAATCAACGGACTGGTTGAGGCGGTGGTATGTTTTATCGTCGGAACCGCAATTTCCGCGGCTTTGAAGAAAGCATTGAAATATAGTTAATTGGATGGAATATGGTAAAAATTGGATGAAAATAAAAACATGACATTACGAAGTAAATATGGATGCGGGATTGCGGAATGAGCATGCAAGTGTTATACTTAATAACGTTGTAAAATTACATATTACAAGAAAAGAGGAAGAGACTATGACTCAGAAAAAGTTTTCCACAAAGTATCTTGTGGAGATGGCACTTTTAGTTGCTATCATTCTCATCATGGCTTTTACCCCGATCGGATATATCAGAACAGCTGGTCTTGAGATCACGCTGATCGTCGTTCCGGTAGCGGTAGGAGCTGTTACGTTAGGACCGGCGGCAGGCGCAATCTTAGGCGGCGTGTTCGGTGTTACAAGTTTCATCCAGTGCTTCGGCATGAGCCCATTTGGTGCTGCACTGCTTGGAATCAACGGATTTTTAACATTTTTAGTATGCGTACCTACCCGTATTTTAATGGGATGGCTGACAGGTCTGATCTATAAAGGACTTCGTAAAACAAAGCTGCCGTCAGGTGTATCTGTTACGATCAGCAACCTTTGTTGTCCGCTGCTGAACACCACATTTTTTATGGGAATGTTAGTGATTGGATTTTACAATACGGAATACATCCAGTCATTTGTATCAGCTCTTGGTGCAAAAAATGCATTGCTGTTCATTTTAGCATTTGTAGGTGTCAATGGACTGGTTGAGGCAATTGTCTGCTTTGTTGTGGGAACGGCGATTTCAGCAGCTCTCAAAAAGGCATTGAAATATAATTAAATTGAATGAAATATAATATAATTGAGGAATCCTCTTATATGCAGGTTGTTGTCTGTATGTGAGGGGATTTTTTTGCAGTAACATGGGAAATGGAGATCAAAATGAGAAAAAGTCTCAAAAGTGCAGATTGACATTTGCGTTTTGTGCATTGTAAACTAAATTGGTTAGAAAATACTAACCAAAGTTAGAGGAAAAATGAGCGAAGGTAAAGTAAAAAGAAAAATTATATTTCTGATTTTTGCAGCAGTCATGGTTGTGGCAGGTGGCTGTAGTACCGATGGGGGAGATACCGAGGCGAGCAGAGATCTCTTTGCAATGGACACATATATGACGGTAACTGCTTATGACAAAGGAGCCACAGAGGCCGTGGATCAGGCGGCAGATGAGATCAGCCGGCTGGATCAATTGTTGTCTACGGGAAATGAGGACAGTGAGATATATAAAATCAATCAGAGCGGAGATGGAATACTCTCGGAGGAGACAGCATATCTGGTGGAACGCTCACTGAATCTGTATGAAGCTACAGATGGTGCATTTGATATTGCGATTTATCCGGTTATGAAAGCATGGGGATTTACAGATGACAATTTCAGGGTGCCGGATGCAGACGAACTTAAGGATCTGCTCACGCTGACAGATGCATCGGATATTTCTTATGATAAAGATACATCGCAGATCGCTTTTAAAAAGGACGGAATGCAGATCGACTTTGGAGGAATCGCGAAAGGTTATACTTCTGCACGTATCATGGATATTTTTCGTGCCTGCGGGATCAAGAGCGGACTGGTCAATCTTGGTGGAAATGTGCAGGCACTTGGAACAAAGAAGGATGGAAGCAGCTGGCGCGTGGCAGTGCAGGACCCACAGGATACAGATCAGTATCTTGGGGTGCTTTCCATACAGGATAAGGCGGTGATCACTTCCGGCGGTTATGAACGTTATTTTGAGCAGGACGGCAGGACATATCATCATATCATAGATCCCAAAACCGGTTATCCGGTGGAGAACGGGGTAATTTCCGTTTCCATTGTCACAGCAGATGGAACGCTTGCGGACGGACTTTCTACATCCGTTTTTATTATGGGGAAAGAAGCAGCAACGGAATATTGGAGAAATCACAGTGATGAATTTGACATGATTCTGATGACGGATGACAGGGAAATCTATGTCACAGAGGGAATCGCAGACAGTTTTGAGTCGGAAATGGATACGAAGATCATTGAAAAAAAAGTATAAACGAATGATTTGGTATGGAGACAAGTATGAAAAATATTTCAGGAATTGTACCCGTCATTCTGGCAGCGGTGGTGGGAATTGGTGCAGTGGTTTCCCTGAGTGATTATACAGCACCGGTTTATGGTTCAGAGTCAGAAGATGAACTGACAGAGACGGAAACTATTATCGAAAGTGCCGGTATGGAGTCGGTAGAAGAGACGGAAGTTGAAAATACGGAAGCGGCTGTTGTTTAGACGGTGCGTTTGATCTTGCAGACGGAACTTATGAAGGCAGTGCGAACGGATTTTCCGGTAAGATCAAAGTTTCAGTTGTGATAAAAAATCAGACGATCCGGTCAATCAATATTTTGAGTAATTCAGATGATGCAGCCTTTTTCAATCGTGCAAAAGAAGGTGTGACAGCGAGCATCATTGCAAAGCAGAGTACGGATGTGGATACGGTTTCCGGTGCAACATACAGTTCAAGAGGAATCATGAATGCAGTAAACGCAGGAGTATCAGTATGCTTATGCAGCGCTGAGCTTGACATGGGTGCATTTGATACCGTATCGAGAGCAACCACCAATCACGGACTGCACAGGGGAAGTTATCAGTGTACGTCAGAAATTACAAAAAAAGATGGTACAAAGCTCAAAGTGGCATATTATACAGGAGCAGCCACCGGTGTGCTGACGAACGGAGAGACTTTTTCCTATGATAAAAATGAGATTGAAAGCTATGTGGTAACAGGACTTAAATATGTTCCAGTCAAAGTAAAAACTGAAGATTATGAAGCTTTTAAAGCAGCATATACCGTAGTGGAAAATGGCAGTACTTTATCCGGTGGATTTTCGGAGGGAAATCTGAAAAACTATACGGATCTGGTTGCAGAAGTAACAGAAAACACCAATGGTCTAAAAACAGTTACCCAAAATGAGGACGGAAGTTTTTCGTTTGCTGCGAGAGTAAACAATGGAACGGATTCCGGAATCAAGGACGCTGCATTAAAAACAGCAGAGAATATTACAACAACGGTAAAAGAGGCAAACGGTTCTTACGGAGAATTTCTTCGTGTCGATCTGACTGGGGAGGGCTACGGTGCACTTGGTGCTGATATGCAGGCAGCAGAGTGGACTTATTATGGATCCGACAGTACTTATACCGATCCACTTCAATCTTATGGAACCAAGTTTGCATCAGATAACTGGATGCACAAAGCACAGGGAATCCAGCTTGGTCTTACAGATTCACTGCGTTGTAAACTGCCGGCGGGAACAGACGGAACCGGATACTGGACAATCACGGTATATGCACTTGGTTACAATGATTACACGGTAAAATTTAAGGTAACCGATGCAAATATTGTTAAGGATGAAGAGGAAACGGTGGATACGACGGCACTTGAAGCTGCAATTAAAAGTGCAGAGAACTTAACTGAGAGTGATTATACGGCAGCAAGCTGGTCTGATCTTTGCGTTGAATTGAAAGAGGCAAAAGATGAGCTTGCGGCTCCGCACACGCAGTCTACTGTAGATGAGGCAACAGAGCATCTGAATGCTGCAATCAAAGCACTGGTAAAGGCAGAGACAAAGGAAGAAACAAAAACAGATGTTACAAAACTTAACGCTGTAATCGAGAAAGCGGAGGCATTAAAGCAGAGTGATTACACAGCAGAGAGCTGGAAAAATTTACAGACTGCGCTCGATGCTGCAAAGAAACTTACAGATGCAACAGCAGAACAGACTGTAGTAGATCAGGCAGCAAGTGATCTGGAAACAGCGATTTTGGCGCTGGTAAAAGCTGATACGGAAAATACCGGAACTACAGACAAAAAGAAAAAACCGGCAGTTGGAACTGTGAAAACAGTTGGACAGATCAAGTATAAAGTAACCGGAAAAAATACAGTAACTGTAAATAAATATGCAAAGAAAAACATTACAAAGACATCTATTCCTGCAACGGTTAAAATCAACGGATATACATTTAAGGTAACTGCAATTGCAGACAGCGCATTTTCCGGATGCAGTAAACTTACGAAAGTTACGGTTGGTTCTAATGTAAAGGCAATCGGAAATAAATCATTTTATAAATGTACAAAACTTACCACATTTACGGCATCTTCTACCGGATTAAACAAGATTGGAAAGGAAGCGTTTTCCGGTGATAAAAAACTTGCAAATATCACATTAAAGACAACAAAACTGAAAAAATCAGGTGTTGGAAAGGATGCATTCAAGAACATTAAGAAAAATGCAACCTTTAAAGTACCGGCAAAAAAAGTTTCTGAT
>UMJD01002287.1_pt1 | contig 11165 bp, 9 predicted proteins | sample 1965951 | NCBI WGS metagenome assembly UMJD01 (sample SAMEA4836142, study PRJEB28245) | human gut metagenome | biome: gut microbiome; material: fecal sample | place: Denmark | collected 2008 | reverse complement strand
GAAAAGACCAGCCACACGGCTAAGGACTCCGGAGGTATTATCCACAAGGATGGATAGTATTCTCTTTTCCATAATACACCTGCTTTCAACACTTTTATGTATAGAAAACCGACTTCGTCAGTTAACGCTTTAATCTAATAAACATTTGCTTTGTTATCATTATAACAACTTCGAAAATTTTGTCAATCAAAATTTCCCGTAAAATTCCTTCAAATTAACAAGAAGTGTTTTTATCCTCAGATCAGATATTTTTTCTTAAGCTCTTCGGATGCTTTTGGTGTCAGATAAAGTTTTCTCCGCAGAAATCTCTCGATTCCTCCGTTTTCTTTTTCAATGACATCAAAAACCGTATTGATGTAAGATTCCTTCACCTGATAAAAAGCTTTCAGATCTGCAAGTTTCCGGCTGTTTTCCGGCCTGTCTGCACGGTAAAGCCTCCGCATGTATTTCAGTTCTTCCTCAAGACATGGATTCGACCGCATGTAATCCCTTCGTATTGTTTCCTTTGGCACTCCCAGTGCGAAGAGCAAAAGTGCCGTCCCGACTCCTGTCCTGTCTTCTCCCGTAGTACTGTGAAAAACAACGGCTCCATTTTTTACGTGAAGCAGTACATCCAGAAAGCGCGCATACTGTTTCAGGGAATATTCATCGGTAATAAGACTTCGATACCGTTCCTGTATATATCGTTCTCCTTCCCCGTAACAGGACATCACACGTTCAAAAAAACTGTTTCCGTTACTCTCCTCATCACGGATTGGAATATGGTAATACTCTACTCCTGCCATAATATCATCCGGTTTTTTCTTTACTTCCGCCGCAGACCGGAAATCGATCACTGTTTTGACATTATATTCTTCTGAAAGAATCCTGGTATCTGCTACGGAAGCATGATAAATCTCACCACTACGCAGAAGTTTTCTGGGAAGAATGTGCAAACCATCTTCGGTCATCAAAGCACCCAGATCTCTCGTATTTGGAAGATTCTGAAGCGGAAGTCTGCTTCCTTTTGGAAAACCAACTGCAAGATCCGGATTCAGTACTTTCAGAAGCCGGAGACAGTCCTGTACTTCCTGTTCTGTCATATCAAATTTATAACGCTTCTGACGCCTGGTTATAATTACCAGATAGTTGATGATCAGCTGTTTTTCACCGGTTTTATCCGCTCCTTCCCGGCGCATATACGCCCAGAGGATATCCTTACACGGAAGACTGTTAAGCATCATATGTCTGGTAAATACAAAAAAGCCGTCTTCGATCCGTATTTTTCCGTATCTCATTTTTTCTTCTCCTTCTCAACCCCTGTGCTGCTTTTTCGCAACACTTTTTATCATATCAGAATTTTACAGTCCCGTATACCTCGTTTGACAATTTTCGAGGATTCGATATAATAAATGAAGATATTTTACCTCAGGGAGGCTTTCTTTTATGGACAATCTTATTTTCTGTCTGAACGTTACCGTGCCTATCTTTCTTACTCTGCTCCTTGGATATTTTTTCCGGAGAATCGGACTTTTTGATGAGGCATTTGTCAACCGTATGAACAAATTCGTATTCGTCATCCCGCTGCCAGTTCTTCTGTTTCAGGATATCGCCAAGATCGATATTTACGAAGCATGGGATTCCAAAATGGTGATCTTCTGTTTTCTGATCACCTCAGTCAGTATCATAATTTCCGTACTCCTGTCCCGCCTCCTCCATCCATCCGATATCCGGGGCGAGTTTATCCAGGCATCCTACCGCAGCAGTGCCGCAATCCTTGGCATCGCTGTTATCCAGAATCTTTACGGAAACGCAGGCATGGCACCGCTGATGATCATTGCAAGTGTACCTCTTTATAATGTGATGGCCGTTGTAGTTCTCTCTGTCTTTAAACCGGATCAGGGAAGGCTGGATGGAACTGTTCTGAAGCGTACTTTAAAAGGCATTGTCACCAATCCCATCATTCTCGGTATTGTTGCCGGTACACTCTGGTCTCTTCTTCACCTTCCCTTTCCGAAGATCCTGGACTCTACCGTAGGCAATCTTGCCAAAACTGCTACTCCTCTTGGTCTCATGGCCATGGGTGGATCTCTTCATTTTGGGAAAGCTTTTTCCAGGCTCAAAGCATCCGTCGCCTGTACCTTTATGAAACTGATCGGTTATGAAGCTCTTTTTCTGCCCCTTGCCATCCGATGCGGTTTTACAAAGGACAAGCTGGTTTCCATTATCATTATGCTGGGATCTGCCAGCACAGTTACCTGTTTTGTCATGGCGAAAAATATGGGACATGAAGGCTCTTTTTCTTCGGGAGTCGTGCTTCTCACTACATTGTTCAGTGCTTTTACCCTGACATTCTGGCTGTTTCTCTGTAAAAGCCTCGGTCTGATCTGAACACCATCATAATACAAAAATGCTGTGGAAAATGTTTTATGTACATCTCCACAGCATTTTTTATTTTCAGATCAGTTTCAGATATCTCAGCCCATCCCGGATTCCATAATGGAACATATCGGACGTAACATAATCTGCCAGTTCTTTGATCTTCGGGGAAGCATTTCCCATGGCAACTTTTGTTGCAGCGTATTCAAACATGGCAAGGTCATTGTTGCTGTCTCCAAAAACAATGGTATCTTCCCACGGAATATCAAACAGGCGGATCGCTGCCACGATTCCCACCGCCTTATTAAATCCTTTTGGCACAAGTTCAATGGTATTTCCCACAAATGAACTGCTGCCCTCATGACGGATGATATCATAATATTCTGACAAAATGGACAATGCAGCCTCTGCATTACACCCTGCAGTCATTTTTGCGCTGATCTTATTGATCCGCATGCAATCCTCATTTCCACGGATCGGTCTCCATTTATCACCCAGAGATTCCGTGATCAGGCTGGCATACCAGTTCACTTCATCGGTATATTCCTCTTTGTCATAGTACATGAAATCCGCACCTTCCATTACCGGAATCAGGCCGTATTTTCTTAAAACCTCCACGGAAAGTTTTGCAATTTCCGGTGTCATCTCTTTGTTAAAAAGTCTCTTCCCGTCTTTTTCAATGGTGGACCCGCAGGCACTGATCATTCCGGTAAAAGGAATCTGCTCCAGATACCAGGAAACAAAGGCGCGGCTTCTTCCTGTACAGAGCCATGCTTCGTGTCCATTATTTACCAGCGCACGGATGGCTTCAATGGCACTGTCCGGCACACCTTTTTTCATATCGCAGACAGTTCCGTCCGCATCAAAAAATACTGCTTTTCTGCTCATTTTCCTGTCCTCCGATGTCATCTGTAAAATACCTTTGCCGCGCGGATCAGGCTTTCCGTATCTTTCACTCCGGCCGTCTCATAAGCGGAATGCATTGCCAGCTGAGGAAGGCCGATATCTACCGTATTCATGGCTGCCTGGGTGTTTGAAATATTTCCCAAAGTAGATCCACCGGCAATATCAGAGCGGTTTACAAATGTCTGATACGGCACATCCGCTTCTCTGCAGAGCTCCTTGAAAATCGCTGTGGAGATCCCATCCGTACAGTATTTCTGGTTCGCATTATATTTGATCACGATTCCACCATTCATCACCGGACGGTTTACAGGATCTGCCTTGTCTGTATAATTCGGATGAAGCGCATGTGCATTATCCGCAGAGATCATAAAGCTCTCCGCAAGGGCCATCAGATAACTTTCCTGATCTCCGCCAAGGGCCAGATTGATCCGGAACAGCACATCCTTAAGAAATGTGGATGCTGCTCCCTGTTTTGTGGTACTCCCCACCTCTTCGTTATCCAGTACACAGTGGACTGCAATATTTTTCTTTTTATCTGCCTGAAGAAAACCTTCCAGCGAAGCGAAAGCACACTGCAGATCATCCAGCCTTGGACTGGAAACAAACTCATTCCGGGAACCCCAGATCGTTCCGGGCATCCGGTTATAAAGAAACAGATCATGTCCCAGAATATCCTCCGGCCGAACCTCCGCCTCTTCTGCCATCATCCGCATGAAATTTCCTTTTTCACCACTGCCACTGTACAGTGGAAGCATATCTTTCTGAACATTGTAATGATAGCCTCCGTTGATATCCCGGTTCATATGGATGGCAAGGCTTGGGATCATGACCAGATCTCTGTCAATATTCACAAGTTTTTCCAGGATTTTTCCGTTCTTGCGGACGATCATCCGGCCTGCAACAGAAAGGGGACGGTCAAACCAGGTAGACAGGATCATTCCTCCGTACCGCTCCACATTCAGTTTCACGTAAGCTCCGTTTACGGACATCTCAGGATTTTCTTTTATTTTAAAAGACGGAGAATCGCTGTGGCTTGCAATGATATGATATCTTCTGCAGTCATTGACAGGAATGGAAAATCCAATGATGGCGGAATGATTTCTCATGACAAAATATTTTCCGCCTTTTCCCAGGTTCCAGCTTTCCTCCTCTTTCAGTTCTGTAAAGCCCTCCTCCAGAAAACGTTTTCTTGCCTCTTCTGCCGCCTGAAAGGCTGTGGGGCTTTTGCTGATAAATTCCAGCAGTTTCTCTGTTGTCTCTTCGTACATAGTATTTCTCCTCTGTCCGGCCCGTATCACCGGTCCGTTTTGCTATTGCCCATTATACGGCAAATTTTTTTTCAGAGCAATACTTTTACCCAAGCGCCTGAAATATCCAGGATACCACAGGAAGTGTCAGGACTGAACATAACGTAGTAACCACAATTCCTCCCATTGCATAATCTCCATCTGATCCGGAGGCATTTGCCATCATTACCACCGACGACATCACAGGCATGGCAGAAGTCAGCGCCATAGTCATCCGGATATCTGCCGGAATAGGGACAAGCCTCAGCAGGATATAAAAAAGCACTGGAAATCCAATCATTTTTATCAATGTGATCCCATAATAATCCGGCTTCTTAACAAAGCTTAACACATCAATGCAGGCAAAAACACCTCCCAGATAGATCATTGCCAGTGGTGTTGCTGTCGCTCCCATCTTCTGAAGTGCCGTATTTAAAACCAGTGGGATCCTGATTCCTGTCAGTACACAGATCATTGCCAGAATAATGGCCACCGTTACAGGATTGATCAGTTTTTTCGGATTAAAAGTTCCGCTTTCTTTTTCTGAGGAAGTCAGTTTTACCCCCAGAGTCCACAACATCAGCTGATCAATAATCGTAAAAACAGCCATATACAGCATTCCTTTTTCCGGATATATGCTGACAACAATAGGAATTCCCATAAATCCCACGTTTCCGAATACAGTCATTGCACGATATAATTGCAGATGTTCTCCATGAAGATGAAATACTTTTCCGGATAAGGTGCCCAGGATCAGCAGACACACATACATCACTACCGCAATTCCGAGGATGGACAATGAGGAAAAAAATGACTGCCGATCCACCCCGTTTACCGTATTGATAAAGATCATCACCGGCAGTGACAGTTTGATCACAACTTTTGAAATGATCTCCAGATTTTCCCGTGTCAGTACTTTTGTGCGGATCAGGATCACGCCTGTGATAATGTAGATCACGAACATTCCGATCTGTTGCAGTAAAACTGTTAATGTGTTCATTTTCTTAGAACCCCTCTCTTAAAAATATGTAGTGTAATCCCTGTTAAAGCAGACATTCACATTCATTTTTGCAATTTACATTCAAAAAAATAATGCATCCGGTTATCATAACCCTGCGATGCATTATTTCCTGTAAGATGTTTTCAAAAACACCCTGCGACTATTTCCTTCATATTATCATATCTGGCATATATTTACAATGCGGTTTCTCCTGATCTGCCATCAGATTTCCGCTTTTTTCCGTACCCACATATACTGTGCGAATTTATCTCCAAGCTTATTCAGGATCATGGTATAGGCTGCCCCGAACACATTGGCCCCGATACGCAACAGCACAGCTGCCGGCATTCCAAACAGTCCTGATGCGATGGACAGCGCTCCAAATGTATTAAATGCCGTCTGCCACGCATAGCCTGCGGAATATCCCACACCGATTCCTCCGATCATTCCGATGTAAGGGTACATGGACTTTGGAAGCACCAGATAAAGCACCACAAACAGCAGGCATCCCACAATGTTGAACATGCCTCTTTTTCCGGCTCTGACTTTACAGTCCTCAGTGAATGGCAGGCACACCGACATGCAGGCAATTCCGGCCCACATTGCTCTTGGAAGTCCAAGAAGTGACATGATCAGCATGGCGCTGGAAACGATCAGTGTCAGCCGCAGGTACCATCTGCCTCTTGCGGAATGCAGGTCAAATTCCCGGAACAGATCCAGAAATGTTCTGCGATACGGACGATTTTTCTGATTCTTATAAAAGATCACCATGCAAAGGAACATTCCCACAAGAAGGCCCTCCACGCGAAGCAGATACGCTTTTCCGGTTACGTCATATCCCATCAGAAGCAGATAACCGAGGACAAATGTGGAATGATTATACATAATTACATTGTGGCATCCCAGGATCATCAGCAAAAGGATACTTACAGCGTTTACAAAAAATGCCGGCACCGGTGAAACCATATTGGACAGTCGCGGTCCTATGATCAAAATACCAAAGATTCCGGCAATGGACAGCAAGCCATGTGTGGTCCGGATCCCGAAATCCGCCTGTCTCAAAACCAGCACTGCCAGAAGTACGGTTACTCCTACAACACTGTTATCATTGCCGGTTATCTTACTGTACAATGTCACAACCGCCACACAAAATGCCATGACAAGATATACTTTAAAATTATAGATCAGAATGTGCCTTCGTTTTTCTTTTTTGTCTGTGGTATTTCGAATCAGCTGTTTTGATCCGGTTGAGCTTAACTGTAGTTCCTGATAAAATGTCATTCTCATCGCTCCTTTTGTAAAACGGACATTCTCATTCCGCTTTATCATATGTTCATAAACGCAATTGTTTTACAACGCATTTAAAGATACAAACAGCCATTATACTTGGTTTATTCAGAAACGTCAAACACTTTTTTCAAATTAACGCAGTTCCGCGATCCTGGTCACTGCCACATAAATTTCCTGAATCTTATACCAGGTTGGATAATCCACCACTCCGGACGTGGGAAGTCCAAATACATTCTGAAATTTTTTCACAGATGCCGCAGTAGCCGGGCCATAAATACCGTCCACAGTTACTGTCGGAATGGCTGGATAGGCCTTTGCTATGGCATTGAGCTGTTCCTGGATCTGCTGTACTTTTTCTCCGGTGACTCCAATAGTCAGGTCATATCCAGGCCAGGATGCGGGAATCCCGGAAACTGCTTCCGCCACATTGATATACATATCGTTTCCATAGAAACTCCGCAGGATCTCAATCGCAGAATATCCCTGGTCTCCCAGCGCCTTGCTTCCCCACTGAGTCATCCATCCCCTATCCCTGCACTGCACCTGACGCCCGTCACAGTACTGGGTCAGGATTGGCTGACGCACATCCGGCCTTGAAAGATAATTTTCAAAAAGTTCGTCTACGATCCGGTCAATACTCTCAAAAATATTCCGGCCATTGATCCATTTGTGGTCGTATGCGGTAGAGGATGTGATGGTATAATCATAGCCTTTGTTCCGGTACCATTCCGTATACACCCGGTTTAATGTAAACGACATGATCGCCAGGACATTTGCGCGTATTGTATCATCCGGCCAGGTAGCGTAGATCTCGCTGCTGGCCACATTTTTGATATAATCTTTGTAACGTACATAATAGTTCTGCGCATTAGTATCTCCTACCGGTCCATCATGGACTACGATATACTCCGGGATCACCACCCGGCTTAAAACAATCTCTCCAGATTCATTTACCGGCTTGATCTCAGCCTCAGGATTTTTGGGCGGATACTCACCAAACAAGGTGTGAGGGCCGATCACAATGCGTTGATAATCCTCTCCTGCGCCTCTCTGTCTCATAAGAGATGCCGGCTGCTGTGCGATCACCTGGGGAAGAACTTCCGTTCCTGCCACTTCTTTTGGTTCAAAACCATCTGCACTGATCTGAACGGTATATTCCGCATAAGGCTGCTGCTCCACCGGTTTCATACTATATTCCAGCGGAGGAGCTGCCAGATCCAGCATCGGTGTTTTTCCGGAAGAATCGGTGCGGACTTCCTCGATCACATTATCCGGTACTCCCGTATAAGAAATCCGCACTCTGGCATTTTCCACAGGGCGGTTATTAGCTCCGTCCTGCACCGTCACCTGCAGCCGTCCCTGATCCGGGGTATCCTGCTGCATGGAAAGATAAGAATGATTTTTCATAAACAGAGACTCCTTTTTGTGCCTGAAAACACACTGACTCTCTGCCAGTATATGCACAAAATCGAAAAAATGCCATATATCTTACTGTGCTTCCTCCCAGTAATCTTCCGCATCCTGAATATCATCAAATTCATCTGCATGATCATAGTAAAAATCTTCCGGATCATCGTAGTCCTGCACATCATACATATCTTTTCTGGTATTATTCCTGCTGGTATTTCCACTGTAACTATTTTTTCTGGATGCTGTGGACGGAACAAACTCAACTACACTGCTGACCCGTCCGTTTCTGCAGACTGCCATGAATTTTTTTGTTCCGTTGCTGTTATACCACATATATCTGTACTGAATATCCTGTGTCCTTTTTCCCGGTGTATCCCGCCAGTAATGTTCTGTTCTTTTCTCTTTCGCCCTTCCCAGAAGCGTAATATTTATATATTTTTCTTTCATTCCTTTATATGGCTCATCTTTCTTCCTCATTTTTTCCTCTTCTTCTTTTTCTTTCTGTGCCATATATTTTTCATACTGTACTTTTGTATCTTCTTTAACCCTTTTCATTTCTTCTGCATATTTACCACTGTACTTATCCTCTTTCGGAAAATTCCATATGAGTTTATGCAGCTCCTCAATTCCTTCTTCGTTCTGAACAGCTTTGCAAAACTTTGCATACCGGATAATATATTCTGCATCCTCATAATTTCCCGGAAGTTTTTCAAGTAATTCTATCGCTTCATCATATTCACCTGCATCCATGCATTCTCCCGCTTTTTCATAACATACATTATTCTGTTTTTCCTTAAATTCTGCATTTTTTATCTGGATTGCCTCATCCGCTTTTATGATCAGAAAAGGTACCGCCAGAACAACTGCTATCAAAGCCGCCAGTATTAAAATATTCTTTTTCAAATTCCCATATCTCCTTCTCTTTTGCTCTGATATCTTCATTATATAATAAATATCTGCACAGAAAAAGTGCTGTATCATCTTCTCATAGATCATACAGCACTAAATATTTGCCTTATTTTGTCAGATATCAGAAAATCTTCAAAATATCATTATACATAACCACAACCATCAACGCCATCAGAAGCATCAGTCCCGCAAAATGGATCATGCCTTCTACCTGGCGATTTACCGGTTTTCTCCGAACTGCTTCTACCACCAGAAATACCAGCCTTCCCCCATCCAGTGCCGGAAGAGGAAGCAGGTTCATCACTCCCAGGTTGGCCGAAAGCAGAACTGCCATATTCAGCATGTTCATCCAGATCATCAGTGTTCCTTCGCTCTTGGACTGTTCGTAAGTATCACCGATGGCATCCACAACACCAACCGGGCCGCTTAAGTCTTTCATTCCAAGATGACCGGTCACAAGCTCTTTCAGACTTAAGATCGTAGTGCGGATCATGTATTTTACTTCCACCGCACCGTATTTCAGAACATTGAAACCGGAAGTCTTTTCGCTGTATGTGTTATATCCGAAACCGGAAACCGGTGTCCTGTATTCTCTTGGTGTAATCTCCGCCTCATATTCCAGCCCATTTCGTTCATAAGTGATCGTCACAGGTTCATCAGACAGTGGATGCTCCTCGATATATTTTTCATATGCATTTCCATCCGGGACTTCCACACCGTTGATCTTCGTGATCACATCGCCCGCTTCCAGACCTGCTTCTTCCAGTGGCATTCCCTTGATCAGAGATTCCACTGTCATGGAATTTACATCAGAACGGTTGAAACCAAGGAGATACCGTACATTCACATCCGGCTTATAAGAGATCTCCTGTTCTTTTCCATCACGTTTTACCTTCAGATGGATGGTCTCTCCCTCTTTCAGTTCATTGAGATACGAATACACATAGAGATCTTTTCCCAGGTCAATGTGATATCCCTGGTACTCTGTGATCACATCGCCTTCTTTCAGGCCTGCCTTTTCTGCTGCGGAACCTTCTGTTACCTGCAATACAGTTGCAGGATCATAGCCAATACAGCCCACAATGATCACAGACAGGACAAAGGCCAGCAGAAAATTAAATACCGGGCCAGCGGCAACCACCGCAATCCTGCCCCACACAGGAGCAGAATTAAAGGTTCCCGGACTGTCATCTTCCGCATCTTCTCCTGCCATGGCACAGGAACCGCCAAGAGGAAGCAGTTTCACAGAATAGCGGGTGCCACCTTTTACCGTACTTATGATCCTCGGACCCATGCCAAGAGAAAATTCCACCACCTCAATGTGGTTCTTTTTTGCCAGGAGAAAATGTCCCAGTTCATGGATCAGTATCACAACGCTGAAAATAATTACAGCAATCACAAATCTCAATTTACCACCTGCTTTCGATCCACTGGTAAGTATCCTGCTCTACAGAAAGGATCTCATCCAGATCCGGATGTTCGATTTTTTTATGTCTTTCCATAGACTGTGCAATAATCTCATAAATATCCAGAAAGCCAATCTTTTCTTCCAGAAATTTCTTTACCGCAAGCTCGTTGGCCGCATTAAAGACAGTCGGCATGCTTCCGCCTTCCCGGGATGCCTGGATCGCCATAGGAAGTCCGCGGAATGTCTCCATATCCGGAACCTCAAATGTGATCTCACGGAGTTTCGTGAAATCAAGACGATCTCCATCCAGATAACGTCTGTGTGGATAGTACAGAGCGTACTGGATCGGAAGTCTCATATCCGGAGTTCCAAGCTGCGCCATGATCGCACCGTCTTTAAATTCCACCATGGAATGAATGATACTCTGCGGCTGCACCACCACCTGGATATGATCCAGATCCATATCAAACAGCCATCTGGCTTCCATAACTTCCAGGCCCTTGTTTACCAGGGTCGCGGAATCTACGGTGATCTTCCGTCCCATTACCCAGTTTGGATGTTTCAGAGTATCTGCAACCGTGACATTTCGAAGCTCTTC
>UMJD01004710.1_pt1 | contig 11484 bp, 8 predicted proteins | sample 1965951 | NCBI WGS metagenome assembly UMJD01 (sample SAMEA4836142, study PRJEB28245) | human gut metagenome | biome: gut microbiome; material: fecal sample | place: Denmark | collected 2008 | reverse complement strand
TGGCTTCCTTAGCCTTTTTTACCCTGAGGTAATCCAGAATTCCTCTTAACTGGCCTTCATACCCTGAACATCTGCACAGATTTCCTGAAAGAAACTCCTTTATCTCATCTTCATCAGGATAAGGATTCTCCCTAAAGAGTGCAATAGCATTCATAACAAAGCCCGGATTACAGAAGCCACACTGCTCTGCTCCCTGGTCAGCTATAAATGTAACGAATTCTGCGGCCTCCTCCTGTAAACCTTCAAGCGTTGTAACGCTGCATTTATCTGCTCTTACAGCAAGAACCGAACATGAAAGCACTGGTTTATCGTTAAGAAATACCGTACACAGTCCGCAGTTAGAAGTCTCACAGCCACATTTTACACTATAACAGCCATGCTCCCTCACGAAATCATAAAGAGTCATATCGCAGGCAACATCTGCCTTGACTGACTTTCCATTTAACTTAATATCTACTAACATATATTCTCCAATCCATACACTAATCAATCGATATATAAACAAATCTATACATTAACATTGCTATATAAATAATACCGCAGCTATTAATAATCAATAACTAATTATTAATTATTTACAGCTCTTAATGCTCTCTTAGTAAGCTCTTCTGCCAGATGGCTTCTGTATTCAGCACTTCCACGCATATTACTCTCTGTAGAAACATTTTCCCTTACATATCTGGCGAAGCTCTCTATAGTCTCATCATTTACTCCGCCCTTAAGAATACCTTCCTTATCTTCTACAACAACAGCTCTTCCCGGTCTTGCACCTATACACAGATTATATTCACCCAAACCGCTAAAACTTACAGCGGCACAGGTAAGAACCGGAAGGTCTGTTTCTGTTATTCTTACTGCCTCATAAAACATCTTGACTGGCTTTTTCTTAACGATAATACTTACAATAATATCCCTGTCATAGCTTTGAGCCGCATAATCCTTTAGGGAAACTATTCCTCCCTTATGTAATTCAACGTATGAATCAAGTCCAATTAATAATGTAAGAACATCCGAAAATCCATATCTTCCATATATGCTTCCACCAACTGTTGCAAGATTTCTAAACTGCACGCCAACAATATGCCTTAGTGCTTCCTTAGCACAGCCATTGGTATACTCATTAAAACCTTTATGGTTTTCTAACTGTCTTAATGATGTCATACATCCAATCTTAAATTCTTCATCTGACTCTTCAATCTTATCGAGTCCTAGTCCTGACATGTCAATCGCGGTATTGATCCTGTTATCACCCATACGCATCCACATCATGCCGCCGACAATTCTGTTAGCCTTCTTCTGGTTAAGCTCGTAGGCCTCTTCAATACTTTCTACTTTCCTATAATTCTGTATATTAAGCATAAAAACTCCTCATTTTAATCATACTGATGCCGGGGTCAAAAGCCCCCGACTTTGATACCTACGAATTGTTACGTGCTACGCGCTCCCACAATTCTCCCTGGTATCATCATAATATAACTATACTGACTTGTAAAAGCCTTGTCAATCTGATAAAATTCATTCGCACATATCTTTTAACTGTTGCTATAAGATATATTCTGATCAACATAAATTAGTGTGCCAAAAAAGTAGAAATGAGGATAAATATGAAAAAATTTAAAAGATTAACCGCTTTAGTTCTGGCAGTTCTCATGCTTGTATCAACCGTAGCATGTGGCAGTTCTGCTGCAAACGACAGCACTACACAGGCTGCTTCAACATCAGCCTTTGATGTCATGTCCCAATTCAACGAGGTAAGCACAAGCTACCCTCTTACTGTTACCGACCAGGCAGGACGAACAGTAACTTTTGAAAAAGCACCTGAAAAGATTGCTTCATCTTACTATATCTCTACAAGTCTTCTCCTTGCACTTGGATTAAAGGATAAGCTTGTGGGAATCGAAGCTAAGGCTAATACAAGAAATATCTATAAGCTTGCAGCTCCATCTATCATAAGTCTCCCTAATATGGGAACAGCCAAAGAATTCAACACAGAAGCCTGCGTTGCAGCAGCACCTGATGTTGTATTCCTTCCTATGAAGTTAAAAAAAGCTGCAGATACACTTGAAAGTCTTGGTATCAAGGCTGTTGTTGTAAATCCTGAGGATGAAACTCTCCTTAAGGAATGTATCACACTTGTTGGTAAAATAACTAACACAATTGGACGCTCTGATGCACTTAACAATTCCATTGATACATTTTTAGCTGATAACAAAGCCAAGCTTGCAGGTGAGAGCACTCCTTTAGTATATCTTGCAGGCAACAGCTCTGTTCTTTCAACAGCAGGAAGCAAGATGTATCAGAACACATTACTTAGCAATGCAGGTGGAAAGAATGCAGCCTCTGAGCTTACAGATACTTACTGGGCAAATGTTTCATATGAACAGATTCTTGCCTGGAACCCTGATTACATTATAATAGCTGCCGATGCAACTTACTCAGTAGATGACGTTCTGAATGATGCTAATCTTGCAGACTGCAATGCCATTAAGAATAAAAAGGTTGTAAAGCTGCCTGGTGATATAGAAGCCTGGGATTCACCTGTACCAGCAAGCTTCTTAGGAAGCATATATATTGCCTCTGTTCTTCATCCAGAAAAGGTTACTAAGGATTTCTATGAAGAATGTGTAACTAAATTCTATGAAAGCTTTTATGGATTCACACCTGCTAAATAAGGATGATTTATGTTCAAAAATACTTATAATTACCGGAACAAAATTATACTTTTATCAGTCATACAGGTACTGCTTCTTATAGTAGTACTTGTATGGTCTGTCATTACCGGACAGTATCCACTCACATTAAAGAGCTTACTGTCTGGTGATACTATGTCTATTATGGTCTTTAAAAGGCTCAGGCTTCCCCGTGCCCTTATGGGTGTTATAGGAGGTTTTGGGCTTTCAATATCAGGTTATATATATCAGCTTATATTTAAAAACCCTCTGGCTTCTCCCGATATCGTTGGTGTTTCCTCCGGTGCAAGTGCCGGTGCTGCTCTTGCAATAGTTGCAGTTTCAGCTTCTGTTCCAGTCATCTCCATATCTGCATTTATCGGAGCTGTAACAGCCCTCATAATAACTCTGCTCACAGCCTATCTTGTCCCTGGAAGAAACAGTTATACTATCGTGCTTGCTGGTATAGCTATTCATTCTGTGGCACAGACTATACTTATGTTTCTAAAGCTTGCTGCAGATCCTGAAAAACAGCTTGCTTCAATCGAATACTGGATTATGGGAAGCCTTAATGGTATTTCAAGAGACAGCCTTGCTATTCCGTTCTTCACGACACTTGCCGGCTTTATTATAATGGCTATGTTATACAGACAGGTTCTCATTCTCTCTACAAGCGAAGAGGAAGCTGTATCGCTAGGTGTAAATGTGACAATTCTGCGTTTTATCATACTAATGCTTGCTACATTAGTAGTATCATCAATAATATGTGTTACAGGGCTTATAAGCTTTATCGGACTTATTGCACCTCATATTGCCAGACTGCTTACAAAGCGTAATGATATATTCACATATATAACAAGCGGCTTAGCAGGGGCTATTTTACTGACACTTGCCGATATACTGGCAAGAAGTGTATCCACATCAGAGCTGCCAGTCAGTATATTTACTTCACTTCTTGGCGCTCCGCTGCTTATAATTCTGCTCATCAGAGCTAATAAAAAGGAGGGGTTATGATGTCTGATTTATTCAATACCACATTTTCCGCAGCCGGAATATCAGTATATTACGGCAGCACCTGTGCAGTTGATAACGTAAGCCTTAACCTTAATGCAGGACAGCTTAATGCTGTTATTGGTAATAACGGCTGTGGTAAAACCTCTCTTATTAAGGCCATCATGGGACTTATAAGACACAACGGACAATGTCAGCTTAATGAACACCTGCTTGAAAACCTCTCTGTTAAAAAAAAGGCCCAGCTGATAAGCTACATTCCCCAAAGAAACAATCTTACCATAAGCATGACCGTCAGGGAGGTATGTCTGCTTGGCTTCAATCCTCATATGCACATACTTGGAGGCTACACCACAGATATGATAAAACGTGCCGATAAAGCTATTGATATGGTTGGACTTAAGGGTTTATACGAAGCAGACTTTTTAGCCTTAAGTGAGGGACAGAAGCAGTTATGTATTCTTGCACGCACCATAATAGAAGCTTCACCTCTGCTTCTCCTTGATGAACCAGATAGTGCACTTGATTTTTCTAACCGTCATCTGCTTATGCAGCACATAAGAAATATCGTCTCTGATGGCAGATGTGCCCTCACGTGCATTCACAGTCCCGAGCTTGCTTTGGAATACTGCGATAATATATTTCTTATGAAATCTGGGGCAATCCTTAGCACTATTAATACACATACAGACTCTCTTGATATTATTAATGAAAAGATGTCTCTTATATATGATAATATTAATGTCATTGAATGTACTGATATCCACCATAAAACACACCGTGTAGTTGTGGCATTATAGATCTATACCTATACTGCGTATAAATGTCTATTCACACCAGACACACTTACGTTATAAAATCATTTACTGAAACGAGGTAACTTATTCTATGGATAATTGTTATTTAGACGCTTTGGCTGTAATTACATTTTTTAAGATGTCAGATAAAAAACATCTTTTTATTACAGGAGACCGGGGAAGTGGCAAATCACATCTGTTAAACAACATTTTAAACCAGATTGAAGAAGCTATGGATATGTCTGATTTTTTCAATTATCTGCTAAGCCGCAGAACGGACACACCAGAAGTTGTTATTAAATCTAATCTTATAGATGACGGAAAGGAATATGTTATTGGAATACCGCGTACACTCACTCCTGTTCCCCCTAAAAAAGGCAACAATATGACCATTGTAGAGGATGGCTTTATTAACTGCGCCTGCCCTGCCATTAAGAAGCATCTTATGACCTCTGCTGATAGTGTATTTGTTATTGACGAGCTTGGTTATCTGGAAAGCTCCTGTATCCCTTTTCAGGAGAACATTAAAAGTCTTCTTGATAACTCACGCGTATTAGCTGTCATCAGAAAACAATCCACAGAATTTCTTGACAGTATTAAAAGCAGAGCTGATGTACTTTTAATCGATATTGATAATATATTCAGCTCTATTTCGTGCATTATTATGGCATCCGGTATGTCAAAAAGATTCGGTACCAACAAGCTTTTAGCCTCCTTCAACAACAACACTCTCTTTGAAAATGCGATAAATATAAGCCACTTTGTAAGCTTTGGTAAAACTCTTGCCGTAACCCGTCATGATGAGCTTGTACAGATATGTGAACGGGAACATATACATTGCATTAAACACAATATGCCTTACAGAAATGATATGGTACGTCTTGGTGTTTCACATATTCTAAAGGAAACCCACAGACACAAAAGCTGCTGCACCCAAGGGATATTATTTCTTCCATCAGACCAGCCGCTTATCACTAAGACAAGCCTTCAGCTGCTGTGCCTTTTATTTATTTACTACAACAGCAGTTATTTTGCTTGTAACAGCACAGATAAATCCAGCAATGCCAATAATAATTATTTCAATAATAATAGTAAGATATGCCGTCTTGCTTTTAATGGAACTCCTGGTTCTCCTGTAATATTCCCAGCCAGATATTATGATGAACTGATGAATCTTCCACAAGGCAAGGGTGGCGGTTTTATTGCAAAAAAATATCCTGCGCAGGTTATTTTAGTTCCTGCACAGGATGAATATGAATTATTTGATATTGATACTGGAAACGACCTTATTCGTCTTTCCCGGTATCTTCGCTAATTGCTGTACTTTATTTAGTTACAGCCTTTTCTTTTATTGTTGCTGCTTCTTCTGAAACAACTTCTTTAACCGTTTCCTCAGCTTTATTCTTAGGAAGAATTATGTTAAGTAATATCGCTACAAATGCTGCTGGAACAATACCAGACTCACCAAACATAAGCTGTACAGCCTGTGGTGTATGTGCAAGCATTGCAGGGCTTACACCCATACCATAGCCTACACCAAGTGCAACCGATACAATAGAAAGCCTTCTTGCATCAAGCGGCTCCTTAGTGATAAGCTGGATACCACTTACAATAATTGATGAGAACATCATAACTGCCGCACCACCAAGTACTGACTGTGGCATGATTGATATCAAGGCTCCAAGCTTAGGAATAAGACCACATAATATAAGGAATACAGCACCAGATGCAAGTGCAATTCTGTTAACAACCTTAGTCATTGCAACAAGGCCAACATTCTGGCTGAATGATGTATTAGGAAGCACACCGAAAAGTGCTGCAAGCGATGAACCTAAACCATCACACATAACTCCACCTGAAAGTTCTTTATCTGTCGCTTCTCTTCCTACTCCACCAACCATAACACCTGATATATCTCCAACAGTTTCTACTGCTGTTACAACGAACATAACAAGCACAGGAAGTATTGCTCTTAAGTCAAACACTGGCTTAACTGGCATGAACTTAGGAATCGCAATCCACTTAGCTTCTGCAACCTTATTCCAGTTGAGTACCCATGACTTAGTATATTCAACTCCATCAGCAGTAACTGCTGTATGTGGAAGCACACAGCCCATAATAACTGCTACAATATAACCAACTATAATTCCAATCAGTATAGATGATGAACTAAGATACCCCTTTGTCCAATGCTTAACGAATAATATAACAATAAGCACAACAAATGCCAGAAACAGATTCTCTAATGAGCCAAAGTCTTTAGCTCCATTTCCACCACCGAATGAATTAATACCAACAGAAATAAGTGACAATCCAATAGAAAGCACGACAGTTCCTGTTACAACTGATGGGAAAAATCTTCTTAACGGCTTAATAAATGCACCAAGCACTGTTTCAAAAAGACCACCTATAATAGAGGCTCCCATAATAGCACCATAGGCTAATATTCCGCCACCCATAACCTTTGTTACACTGCTGAACACTCCGATGAATCCAGAGCTTGTACCCATAATAATAGGCACCTTTCCTCCAACAGGTCCTACTGAAAATAACTGTATAAGCGTTACAATACCAGCTATGATCATAGCATTCTGTAAAAGTGCAACCTGAATGGATGCATACTCACTTCCTGCACCAATACCACATGCTCCTGTGATAATAAGCAACGGTGTAAGATTTCCTACAAACATCGCCATAACGTGCTGAAGTCCAAGTGGTATAGCCTGTTTTAATGAAAGCTTTCCATTAAAATCATATGCCTCCGGCATAAGTTCTTTTATCTTTTTCATATATCCTCCGGTAAATTAACTATAATCTTTCTGTTATCAGCCTCATATGAAAAGGTCTAGGGAAAATCATTATGTAAGTACAGATTTTCCTTAGACCTTCCTCCTATATGACTAACGACTTACTCTCATTATCTTTGTACATCAAATGAAGCGTTATTCATAAGTCTCTTTATCTGAGAAACGCTTGTGATGTTAGTATCGCCACGTATAGCGTGCTTCATTACTGAAGATGCAACTGCAAAGTTGACAATATCCTCATGCTTCCAGTCATTCTGCATAAGTGCATAGATAAGACCTGAAGAAAACGCATCTCCACCACCAACTCGGTCCACTATCTCAAAGTTAAGAGTCTTACTCTCATAGGTCTGTCCATCAGCATAATAAAAGGCCTTAAGAGAGTTATTACTTCCTGAGTGTACATAACGTACTGTTCTCGCAATAGCCTTCATATGATACTGCTTATCAATAGCCTTAAACACTCTGTCCATATCCTCAAAGGAAGGATCCATAGTAAGACCATCCTTAACATCTGTTCCATCTTCATTGTATACATGAATAGGTTCTATGCCAATAAGTACATCTACATATGGAAGATATCTGCTGAGTACATCCCTTGCAGTTTCAAAAGACCATAATGTACTTCTGAAGTTAGGATCAAAGCTTACTGTAAGTCCAAGCTTCTTAGCTGCCTTAATAGCCTTATCTATAAGACGGCGGCAGTTATATGAAAGTGCAGGTGTGATACCGCTTAAGTGTAACCAGTCATAATCCTTTAAAATATTCTCAAAGTCTACATCCTTATAATCATATTCAGCAAATGCTGAGCTTCCTCTATCATATATTACCTGTGAAGGTCTTACTGAGACGCCCTCCTCAAGATAGTAAAGTCCCATTCTTCCGTCAGCCTTAATAATATGCTTAGTATGTACATCATTAGCCTTAAGGTAGTTAATACAAGACTTACCAAGATCTGTATTAGGTAATACAGTAAAAAATGTTGAGTCAACACCAAGATTAGCTAAGGAAACTGCTACATTCGCCTCTGCTCCACCATAATTAACGATGAAATTGTGAGTTGTAACTATCTTCTCATAGTTCGGTGGTGATAATCTTAACATCAATTCGCCAATTGCTATGAACTTCATATGTGCCTCCATCTATCATTAAACTATTAAACCTAATATAAGTAATATTTTATATGCATTAACAATAAACTATATTTATTGCTCTGTCCAAAAAATAATACTCCATTAAATGATACTACGCAGCCAATAAAAATGCAAACTGTATTTTTCAGCCTGCATAGCTGTATGCATACTGTCTGCATAACTATCTACATAACTATAACTATATACATAATTATCTGTATAGCTTTCTGCTCTCTATATCTTGAAATAATCTATACTATCTGCCAGCATTCCAGCTATTCTTCTTAACTGTTCCGCACTTTCTGATACCTGCGTAAATGAACCAGCAACCTCTTCAGTTTCCTGATGTGTTTTTCTTGTTCCTTCAACGTTATTAATAGCTATCTCTGACAGTTCATCAACCGCTGATACTACATTGTTACGGGATACCTCCAGCTTATGTGTACTTGCCTTAATACTGCTGATACTTTTCATTGAACTTTCAATCTCATCAAGCACCTTTCCCACAACCATACGTGTTTCCTTCATGCTTTCGCTCTGGTTCATTATTATATCCTGCATCTGCTTTATAAGTTCAACCGCCTTTGTAGAATCCTGCATAAGTGCTCTTGCAGTATCATCTATCTCCTGGCTTGATGTATTCGACTGTTCTGCCAGTTTCTTAATCTGTTCTGCAACTACCGCAAAGCCTCTTCCACTCTCTCCTGCCCTTGCAGCTTCAATAGAAGCATTAAGACTAAGAAGATTGGTTTCCTCTGCTATTGAAGCGATAAATGTGGTAGCATCCTGTATTTTCTGTACTGAATTGTTAGTCCTGATAGTCTGTTCCTTAACATCATTTATTATACGTTCAACATCACCGTTAATTACTCTCAGCTTTTCAAGTGTATCTGAGGCCTGTTCACTTGAATGCTGCATAGATGCCGCATTAACATCCAGCGCATCAACCTCCCTTGAGGTTTCAGTAATATCTTCTCCCATAGTCCTCATATATTCAGCTGTATTCTGTGAATTTCTTGCCTGATCGCTTGAATTATCAACAATCATTGTTACAGCCGTTCTCACCTGATCCATTGTTCCATTTGTCTTATCAGCAACCTCCTTAAGTACATTTCCTGCATCAAGAAGCGCCTTTGCATTCGCTGAAATATCTTTTATTACAGTCTTTGTGGCATCTCGGAGTGTAATCGTAACTCTTGATAAATCACCTATTTCATCACTTCTTTTTAAAAGCTTTTCATCAACCCAAACATCAAGATTACCGGCTGAAACCTTTTCAACCACTCCAATACTTGTTCTTATGCTCTTAGTTATTGATGAAGACATCTTAATTCCAAACGCAGCACATATAAGCATTATGACAAATACCGCTGTTCCTATTGTGATCATAAGATAATTAATCACCACATCCTTCTGTGCCTTATTAGTTCCAACAAACACCATTCCAACGATACTGCTGTCACTTCCGTTCTGATAAACCGGCATAAAATATCCATAGTTAAGAGTACCATCCAGCGATACATTCTTACTAAAATAATTCTGTCCGTTATTAAGGACCTTATCAATAACAGTATCACCTGCTGGTGAACCAAGAAGCCTGTCGCCATTTTTATCAACTGCTGAGGTCATAACTCTCTGGCTGCCATAGAAAAATGTAACATCCATTCCTGTATTCTGCTTAATTCCATCAACCAGGCTTTCTGACTTAGACACATTATAGCTGCCTTTCCATATATCACCATTGCTTGCCTGTATATAATCACCTGTATTCTGATCATATGCAGCCAGCGTTGCAGCCGCTGTTCCCTTAAGCGCATCCTGTATCTCGTTAACCATGGCACTTTTCACTCTGGTAAGAGTAAATATAACTGATATAATTCCCAGAGTTAATATAGGACCAACTATCATCGCAAGTATCTTCTTTTTAATGCTCATACGTTTTTCCATTTCTGTGCAGCATAACCGCACGCTATAATCATTCAATCACCTTTACTGTCTTAAAGTACCAGTTTATTCCACCTGTAATTACAGAATCCTCAAGCGTCTTTCCTGCCGTTCCTACTTCTGCTCCTGTATTCGTCTCTATAACACCATCAAACACACCATTCTTTCCACTAAGAATCTGCTGCTTTGCCATATTAACCTTTTCCTTCGTTGCAGCCGCCGCAAAATCTGCTATAGGAGTAATGCTTACAAGATTCTCATTCATTCCTCCATAGTAGTTGCTTCCATCCCATGTACCATCTATTACACTCTGGACTGCTGATGTATAGTATGCACTCCAGTTCCATATAACGCTGCATAAGCACGCTTCCGGAGCTTCCTTGCTCATATCTGAATTATATCCTATACTGTACACACCCTTCTGCTGTGCAAGTGTCTGTGGATATACAGTGTCACAATGCTGTGCTATAACATCACAGTTCATATCAAGCAGCTTACGTGATGCCTCCTCTTCGGCCTTAGGATCATACCAGCTGTTAGTTACCTTTACATATACTTCTGCATCCGGATTAACAGAATATATTCCCAGTGCAAATGCATCTATTCCGCCTGTAACCTCTGAATTATCCAAGCCCATAGCAGCAACATAACCTATTTTGTTCGTTTTGGTATTAAGCCCTGCAGCTATTCCGCTAAGATATCTTGCCTGATATATTCTTCCAAAATAATTATTAAAGTTTTTACCATTGCTCATATAGCCTGTTCCATGAGAAAAATATACATCCGGATATTCTTCTGCCATATCAGCCGTAGTCTGCATATATCCCCAGCTTGTAGTAAATATTATGTTGCAGCCTGCATCGATACATTCCTGTATCGCTTTTCTTGTCGCAGCCACATCAGTATCGCTGATATTATTCTTTCTTACAATCTGTGAATCAGAAAGTCCAAGATTCTGCTGCATTCCCTGTATGCCTATATCATGGGTATATGTATAACCGCTGCCCTCTGCCGGATCTGATAAATGTATAACGCCAACCTTTATCTTATCCTTTGCTATACCTGACGTTCCTCCACCAACATCCCCACTGCCTGTATTCTTAGAGCTGCTGCCCTTCACCTCATA
>UMJD01029714.1_pt1 | contig 11496 bp, 7 predicted proteins | sample 1965951 | NCBI WGS metagenome assembly UMJD01 (sample SAMEA4836142, study PRJEB28245) | human gut metagenome | biome: gut microbiome; material: fecal sample | place: Denmark | collected 2008 | reverse complement strand
GGGTCAAAAGGGCTAATATACACAAGCACATCACCTTCCACGTTGCAAGACATGGCGAATTTTCTTTCTTGTTAAAATTCAAGTACTTGCAATTTTTCGCAGCTTAATAGGTAACGATTTAGAAACCAGCAAAATTCTGTATTTCACCTCGTTTTGCAGTAATTCAAAAGAACGCTTTTCCTAATTACAAAGTTAGCAAATATTTTCAATATATCACTGCTTTAGTTTGACTAATTCCGTATAAGCGATACCATCTGACAATTTATGATATTGCTTCAAGGTCTTCTCCAATCCCAAAGCCAATTCTTTCTGAATATACGATGGCACTATCGACTCATTGAACCTGTCGACAATTGATTGAATGTTTTGTAGCGGTTGACCTGTAATAACTATCTGGTTATACACAGCACTATAGTAATAATAGGCTTTATTTTCTGTTGACAATTGTATTTTTTGTTTGATATAAATCTGTTGTTCACGTATTCTTTGGGCAACCTTAAAAAAGGTATCAATTTTTTCAAATGCCTCCTGAGATATGTGCCCGACAACACTGTGAGCGTATTTATTCCACTGATTTTCTTCAAAAATTATAGTAGAGTAATGAATCGGCACTTCTTGGATGCAGCCGTTTATAAGCCCTTCAGATAATATATACTCAATGTTTTTCTCAATGTCATTTATCTGAAGCAACAAGATTGACACTGCGTTTCTCAATTCCTTTCGCTTATGGGCATAAAACTGCCATAATGCGATGCCGATTGTTGCCCCAATGGTAACAATCAGCACGAGCGTTTGAAATAAATTTGACTCCCAAAATGAGGTATTCATAATTTGTCTTTTTTGCAAAGTTACAAAAAAGACAGAAAATTCCACATGTATCTTTCTATTTTTTACCCGTTTATGATTTTGAACAATGCAGCATTAGACGGAATATTCAGTTCACAACATTGAATGTTCCTCTCGAAATATCAAAGAACCTATCGAAGAATGCTTTCAGTTTTGCAATGACAGTCTGTTTCTTCTTGCCCCGGTTATTTTACTTGATTTTCGAGAATAGAGGTATGGGCTGTAATATCTGCGTGATTTCAGTTCCGCCCTCTACATCTCCCTACCACGGAATGATGAATTTCCCTATCAACTCTTTTTGTTGCGCAAGTCTGGACTTGAATCAATGGTTTACATTCACCCATATTATTAGAAAGATATTTGTTTAAATCCTCCAACATCTTCGAAATCTTTATTTTCAGCGCAAATGTCAGGTTGTAAATAATCTTCTATGCCAGATAATTTTAATAGAATCTGTTCATCGCTTACAGTTATTCGGCTTCGGATTTTCTTGAAAAATTTAACCTCTGAATAAAGGACTTGCTTATCTGCTTCTATCATTTTTATGGCAAGGTCAATTAGTGTGATTTGTTCATCATCGGAAAGAACTGTATTTGAAAGTTCACTAAGGTAATCTTTCAAAAAGGCTTTTCCTTGACTATTAATCTGATTGACATACTCATTAATTGAGTATTCTACTTGAATCTCCTGAAAAAGGGTACTATTTTCGGTTAATTCTTTAATCATATCCACTTCTTCTTGTGCGATTTCTCCATCACAAGCACAGCAACAGAACAATGTTTTGAGATATAATTCATTTGTTTTCATATTCGTAGCATTTTTATTTAGAAACCGATTCTTCGGCGTGATTGTTGTATTTGTTCACCAGCCATTGCCGCTTTTATCCTTAAATATTTGTCAAGTTCGGATTTTGTCAATGACGGTTTGGTTTTACTAATAACATCTTCAAGAATAACCATTGTAATTCTTGATTTTTGTCGCAGAGCTATTCGTGAAGCGTCATTGACTATCATTTCCAAGTCTGCAGAAACATAATTTTCTGTCAGTTGGGCAAGCTTTTCATAATCTAAACCGAAATCATACGGTCTTGATTTCAGGTAAAGTTCAAACATTAAGGAACGAGCCTTGAAATCAGGAGTGCCAATATAATATTTTTTATCAAGACGACCAGCCCTAAGTATCGCAGGGTCGATCATATCTGGATAATTAGTTGCCCCAATAATAAATACACCACGTTCTCCTGTTCTATCCATTTGAGCAAGCATTTCATTGACAGCACTACGCGCCATCTCGTGTACATCGCTGTCACGGTTAGGTACCAATTCATTCATTTCATCAATGAAAATGATGGTAGGTGCATTTTCTTCAGCATCTTTGAACATCTGAGCAATATTCTCCTGAGTCGCATTTACGAAGCGGCTTTTGAGAGAACTTGGCTTGATTAGCATGAAATTAAAACCGACTTCTTCAGCAAAATGCTTTGCAAAAAAGGTTTTACCACATCCGGGAGGACCGTATAAAAGCATCCCATTAGGAATTGTCAAGCCATATTTCGCATACTCCTCTGGCGAATTAAGAGCGTCTATCACTTCTACGCGCATTTGCTCTTTCAGTTCTTCCATCCCAGCAATGGCGGAAAAGCCTTTCCCTTTTGGCACTGAATACGAAACTTTCTTTGTAAGAGTCTTCCCACTTTTGGCTTTCTTTTGATTGTCAATACGAGCGATTTTTATATCGCCATTCAAAGCCCGAATAAACTCATCTGCCGATTCAAATCTCTCCTCAATGTCAGATGCAAGGGCTTTCCGCATTATATTCATAATTTGTTCATCAAGCTCAAATTTATCGTTATCGGGAATATGAAGCGGCAATTCTCTTTGAGCATCAATCTTTTCGCGTTGAGCAGTAGCATCATTCTTGCAATCTGACAAGTCAACAAAATATGGTGGTATACCAAATATAAGATTATAAAGTATCGCACCGCTTGAGAAGATGTCTGACTTTACCGAAAACACACCATTCAATGCTTCGGGTGCCAAATAAAAAGGAGATAACCCGTTTTTATTAAAGGAAGAAGAACCTTGTGATAGGTAACGAGCATAGCCGAAGTCAATAATGCGAGGTACGTTAGTACCTTTCGACATATCCAGCATGACGTTTTGGATAGTCAAATCGTTGTGCATAATCGGCTCTTGTTGCGTATGAAGGAATTTAATGCCATTAAGGATGCCTAATACGATAGTCTTTGCATCATATACACTAAGACTCCCTTCACGAGCAATGTACTGTGAAGCCGTTTCACCACTGATATAATCGAATACGATATAAGCAAATTTGCGACCATCTAAAACGACCTCACCGTTATCGTGGTATTTGACGACATTAGGATGATTAAGTGTCTTTGCAATCTGCACCTCCAATATATTACCGTTTGCATCAAATTGAGTACGATGTAGTTTGGCGCAGTTGATGAGTTTGAGAAAGCGATTTTTCCCATCAGCGTCTTTCACGCGATAGGTTTCTGCATAATCACCTTCTTTGACTTGAAAGGTGATTATGTAGTTACCTAATTGTTGTCTCTTCGCAAGTGTAAACATACTATCCTCTATAAAGCCTGTCAAAAAAAATCAAAAATGCCTGACGATTCCCTAATGAGGACAACGGAATACTGCTAATATTTCCTTTTTCAATAAAGCCGAAAAATTTCTTCGAATGATTAATGTGTTCAATGACCAAGTTTCCATTAGATGTATAGATATTTTTGGTATTTGAAGGATTATATATTGTCCCATACACATCTACTTCATTACGAGAAATAGATAACGCATCAGAGTATAAAGTTTCTTCATTGAGAATACCGAATTTGACCTTCCCATCTTGGGAATGTTCAAGTACGAAGTGGGTTGTCCATACCTTTTCTACCATTTTCATCATACTGTATTCTTCATTTGCACCATTAGGATTCATTGGGTCTTTTGGATGTTTATCATCATAAGAACCCTCGGCAAAAAATATTCTGTTGAATTGATGGGTCTCCTTATCTTCTTTACCGAATATTGAAAAGTAATATTGAGTATTACTATAGGTATAATTCGTTTTTACGATGGTTTCGCCAGTAAAGAGATACTCCATGTCCTTGAAAAGATAAACATTGGAAGATGTAATGTTGTCTCTTGAATCTACAAACGATACGGTAGCAAATCCTTTATTACCTACAAAGTAATCTGTACCCGAAAAAGTGGTATCACAAACTCCAATAGTAACCAACAGAGCTATCACTGTAATTATAGCTCCCCATATATAGTGCTCATAAAAAAAAGACCAATACAATAATAAAATTATGCTACAAATTGAAATAGCAATAACCTTTCTTTTTTTAGATTCCTTGTCACTTAACTTTACGGTTTCAGGCTGATTGGTATCGCAGTATAGCACATTCCCGATTTTTGCGGGAATGTGCTTAAATATTGATGTATTAGCAGCTATTTTCTCAAGTTGCTCCGTTTTCCATATCTTTTCCATACACTTTAGAAGCTAACGCCGGGACCACTTGTTGGTGGTTCAATCATCAAATCTATGACCGAACGTACGATGGGATGAAGTGAACTTTCGGACGGATTGGTATTAGCAATTTCCTTACCTTGTTGCAGAAGTTGACGTGCTCTGGTCGCATCTTTCCATTGTATGGTATTAAAGTTACGAAGGTGGAAGTCAATGAAACCCATTAACTGATAGATGAGTGTCACTGCAACAAACAAGCTGTTAATATCATCAAGAACTATTCGTCCTTGACGAACATCCTTTGAACGGATAACGGAATCGACCTGTGAACGAACAGCGGCTACCTGTTGGTCATATTTGTTGCCAAGCTCATTATTCCCTTTTTCAAGGCGGTCGAATTCTTCCCTGATTTCAGCTTCAATGGAATCCCATTCATGCCCTTGCTCGACTTCTTCCATTTTCAGGAAAGCACGGCGAATGTCAGCCTGAAGATGCATCCTACCATCTTCGGAGCTTTTTTCACCGTCGAAACGGTCGTTAACCTCATTGATGAGTTTTTCTGCTTCTGCTGTCTCAGAATCCTTAATTGCAGAAGAAGATTTAAGGGCATGGAGTTTTAAGTTCGCAGAGTCTTTGAGCCTTTCCAGTTCATGAGATGTAATAACCGAGCGAGCTTCGATTTTTACATCTTTTTCCACGGTATCTCCACTGAAGGGAAAGAATGCTTCTAGTTTCAACATTTGCGAACGATTCACCTTGATAGTGATGTCAACATCACTTCCAACAGGGATTATTTGTCCAATCTCATCGCCTGTTATGACTACATCAAAGACATGGTCGTTATGAATCGCAGATGTGCCGTCTGCGTTGTGTTCACTTTGATAGATGGGTATCACCAAAGTGTCCTCAGTCATGCCGGGACGCAATTGATTACGAGTCTTAAGTCCATTGAGTGTACCGACAGCTGGAAGCTGCTGGTTCTTTTCAAGACCTTTTACCGACTTTACCACATTCTTTTCGAGACCACTATCGTGAGCCTCAATTGAGATATTGTAAGGCAAAACAGCATTGCCGACAACAATACCCTGCATGATATTTATCTCTTTAGGAAAGCAAGGGATAGTTGTCCCTTTTTCGTCATAAGCGTTGACAGCAAACGCATTATTTTTGCCTTCCATGAGTTGACACTCTATGACATCACCTATCTCATTGATTTCGACTTTTCCGCTTGACCAACCGTTGTCGCTACGTACAAGTTCTACAAACAGTTTGGATGGAATATAACCGGAACATTCCTCTTTTGATAGTTGTACGGTTACAAATTCGATTGGTTGAACCGAATTTGCTTCATAAGAAAGTGTGAGTGCAACAGTACCGATGGCTAACTCTTCTTTGACATCACTATCTATACCGGAAGCAAACAGTGCCGCCCCTTTTGCAACAGCTGTCATGGGGTCAATGTCGGTATCAACATCGGGCGTGACTTGTTTGCGTAGCATCTCACGAAGAACTGGAGAATAAGTTGGTCCACCTACAAGAATCAGTTTGTCAAGGTCGCTTCCAGACAAACCATTACGTTTAAGAAGCTGCTTGGTAATGTCGATTGCCTTTTGAAACACGAGTGTGAGTACAGATGCAAGCTGCTCTTGAGTGATAACCATGTCGAGTTCTATTTCCTCCCCCTCATCATCTTCGCCAAACTCATCAAGTTGAGAGGTTATGTCAGCTTGTGGTTTGAATGACAGTTGATTTTTCGCTTGTTCAGCATAGAACTTCATGGCATCACGAAGAATGTTTCTTGTGGTTTCATTCTCCATAATGTTTGTGATAGAGTAATTCTCTTTTAGGTAAGGAATGATAATGCTATCAACGATTGCATAGTCAAGGTTTTTGCCGCCGAGGTAATTGTCTCCTTCGGTGTCCTTAACTTGCATGATGCCATCCTCTACCTTGATAAGTGCAACATCAAATGTGCCGCCTCCAAAATCGAACACAAGCCATTGACCATTTTTGTTGGATGCGCTCAGACCATACGCCATAGATGCGGCAATCGGCTCTTGGAGAAGTTCGCAATGTTCAATACCAGCCTTTTGAGCAGCACGTTTAGTAGCTGCGATTTGGTCTGCTTTAAATTTGGCAGGGATTGTGATAACAGCGGATGTAATATTTTCATCACCGATAAACGATTTGAGAGCCTTCAAAACTTCGGCAGAAAGTTGCTCCGGAGAAAAAGTTTCTCCCATATTAGAACTCTCATACGATTTGTCCGTACCCATATTTCGTTTAAACTCAATGAATACGTTTTCGCGGTCATTAGACCATTTTTTCGTGGCACGTGATTTGTCTTGGCGGAGGTCGTTATAGGCACTATCTCCTACTTTTGCAATTTTCTTTTTGGTAAAAGATACGCACGATGGCAAAGTGTCTTTCAACGTGTCTGTCTTTTTAATGACAGGCTCGCCACTCTCCATTTTACAAATTGCGGAATTGGTTGTACCAAGGTCAATCCCGAATTTCATTTTAGCTTGAGCCATGTTGAATATATTTTTAAATGTTTTGACTTACTGTGATTTGAGCTGATTGAATCATCTTGCCTTCGTAATTGATTTGAGGCTTGATGATGCCCGTGATTATTTGCTTGCCTTCTGGTAGTTCCTCATCTTCAACAAAATTTGCTGTAACCTTCATACCCTCATGATAGTCTTTACCAAGCATATCTACAAGCTCATATCCATTGACAAGCAGATTGTCTTTCATTTGCTTGATTGACTTGGAAAGCTGTTTATGACCTCTTACAGAGTTATCCATTTTGTATAGTGTCATCTCCATAAAAGTGATACGGTCAGCAAGAGTGGTAATCAACTTCTGTTCACTTTCGGTATTAACTCCCGGTGCAGATACAAGTGCCCCAATTTGTTTAGAAATAACTTGTATGTCATTCATTTCTGTAGACAGTCTGTAGACTATTTCCTCGTTGAGTTTGTCGGCCTTGGCAGATAGACTTTCCACCTCGTTTTTACGTTTCGCTATTGCTTTTCCAAATATGAATGCCAGTATAATGAAAATCAGTGCAATCACAATGATAATCCATAGACCAGTTTGTGATTTTTCGCGAATCGTTTGATTGAGAGTGTTTGAACTTGCTTGAAGTTCAGAACGAGTGTTTGAGATGTTGACATTAAGACTATCAGCAAGAGCTGTGATGTCATTTTTTGCTGCGGTCAGTTCACCTTTGAGAGAGTCTGTTTCAGTCTTTTGAGTATCAATTGTTTTATTCAAAGTCCTGATTTTAGCTTTAAGCTCACGATTCTCCGTTTTGAGAGTTTGAATACCTGAATTCGCAATGTCCAATTGCTGATAGCAATGACGAAGCGAATCGTTAGCATTTGCACTTACGGCAACTTGAACTGTGAGCGCAAATAATAATGTAGTAATTTTTGTCATCCTAAAACGTTTGCTAAAAATATTATGATTGCTATTATAATAACCACCCAGCACCCTACTGGTAGTTCATCATCAGATGATGACGTTGAAGAAGATGGGGGCGTAGTACGTGGCGGCGTTGTTGTCCTCGTGGTGGTTGTGGATGCACGAGAGGAAGACTGGTAACTCGAAGAAGACGTGGAGATATGAAGAGTTTCGCACATTTCTTTGAGTGAACTTCTATTGGGAATATATCGCTTTGTGCGGAAATCAGTCTCCATGTCAAATCCATCCATAATTGTAGTTGCTTTCCATGCTTCACGTAGAACTGGTTTTACCTTACTATCTATAATTTTCGTTGGTGAATGCTCATCATCTAAATAATTTAATAGTTTTGGTTCTATTCCACTTTCTTTTATAACCTTTACTACAGCGCTAAAATAATTTTGTGCCGTGTTTACCTCTTCGATGAGATTGTATAAAGCATTTCCTACAACCTGAGTAGAAAGCGACAGATAGAACGTATTGGCCGTACCAATTTTAGCCTTTATTGTCTGAAGCAGTGGTTTGGTGTTATTAAGCAGCGTTATTGAATGTGAAATTTTATCAGGTTGCTGGCAAAAACGGCGAAGTTCCTCTTTGACTTTACGGGTTTCTATGGCAACTTCTGCTGGAGGCATATCATCAACTGCCTTTTTCAAAATATCATAGTTCTCTTGACATCTATCCTTGGTGAGCTGTCCTATTGCAATTTGTAAGGCATATGCTTGAAGGGGCATTGCTTTTCGAGGGCTTTCTACACCATCATCAGAGGCATTATTGTAGTAGTTGATACCACACTGGAGTATTTGTTTGGCAAGATTATCTGCTACCATCTGATATTTCGTACTAGTTACACCAACAATATCTCTCACTTGTTTGAGTGCTGTTTTTGTTGAATTCATCAACACCGTTCCTGCGGTGAGATTTGCATTGGCATCTTTGGAATTTACTGACTTGGCGGCAGATATTGCAGCATTAATCTCTGCGATAGGTTCATTAACTGCTTTTTCGCTGATAATCGCTTTGTCCGAAGAATTGTTTACAACTGATAATAATTTTGTAGCCGGTATCTCCGTGAGTAAGTCGGCAATGAACATTTCCGCTATCTCATTTTCTGACAAGGTAATATTTTGCAGGCCAAGTGTTTCAAGCAAATCGACTCTATAAGATTCGTTATGAATCACCTTTGAAATATTTGCATAACCTTCTGCAAAATTACCCTCAATAAACGCAAGTACTCCGAGATTGATTAAAGACGAGAATGACTCTCTCTTTTGGAATAACTCTTTAGCCTTGATAATATCTTTAGACTGTAAGTATTTCAATGCTACTCCATCTATTGGAGACGCATTTATAAACCAAAACAAGGAGTGTTTCAGTTGATAGCTGTCAAGGTTAATTGCTGTGATAGCTGCTGCGATGTTTTCTGGAGTTCTTAGAGGTACTTCCTCTATAATTCCATCGAAATCATAAGGGAATATAACCGACTTACCAATCTTAGCAAAAGCATTGAGCTTGTTTTGGTTGGCGATGCGTTCCCTTAAAGGGGTGTTTGATAACACCCCTAAAGTACGATATGGGTTATGTTTTATAAGTTTAATCATTGTCTAAAATATCCATTTATACTACCATCTCTTGCCAAGAGACGGACGAGTTACCCTATATCGTTGATATAGAGTTGTGTTTTCCTTTTTTATAGCTGATTTCGCAAAACATCTGGTATTTCTCGCAAAACAAAAAGCGTGACAACAAGTAAGATTTTCAGCGTTTTATGACTTAAGAATCATTATTTTGCGTAATTTTGCATTATAATATCCGTCTCTTGGCAAGCGTTGGGCAGATTCGCAAAACATTCACGGCTTCACAGCAAATCCAGTATTTTTTTATTGGCTTTATCCACCACTGAGGTATCCAGCGAAGCAAGATAGATTTGCGTGGTGTTCTCCGAATCATGCCCCATTCCCTCGCTAATGACAGAGATAGGCACATTGCGGCTTTTCGCAATACTTGCCCACGAATGCCGCCCGACATACATCGTCAAAGGTATCGGCAAGTCCAGCTGTTTTCCGATTTTCTTCAGCAAATGGTTCACCCGATGAAGCTTGTTGGCGTATTGTTTTCGATAATCTTCACCTCTTTTTGTGATGATTGGCAAAAGGTATTCGGTTTCGTTTACGGGATATTTGTCAACAATCTCCTGCATACATCTTTCCCATTTGATGAACAACTGCTGCCCGGTTTTGCGTCTGCGGTAGGAAAGAATGCCGTTCTGCAAGTCCTTCTTCCTCAGATAAGCCATATCAATGAACGACATACCCCTTGTGTAGAAACAGAATAGGAACATATCACGGGCAAAGTCAAGGTTTGGCTTCAACGACAAATCCAGCCCTTTGATGCATTTAAGGTCGCCAAGCGATATGGCTCGCTTCAAAGTTTTCTCCACTCCCGTATAGACAGACCTGAACGGATGCCGTTGTTCGGTCAATCCGTCTTCAGTGGCACGGTTATAAACCGCTTTCAGGATACGCATATAGAACGAGATGGTATTGGGCGAGTTGCCTCTGCCTTTTAGATAAGCCTCATATTCCGCTATCAGGTCAGCGTTAATCTGGTCAAACAAGACCTCTTTGTCATCCATAAAACCGCTGAAACTTCGGAGTGCTGCCGTATAGGTTTCCGAGGTGCGTATCTTCCCCAAGCGTTTCAATCTGGCAATCTGCTGGCGGATATAGTTGTTAAACGATGGCTCCTGCCTGTTGTCCTGAAAGCGCACGACTACATCATCCGTCACAAATGTGCCGGATTGGGATAAGGTCTGTATAATCTTGTTTAACCTGTCCTTATCCCATCTGATGCGTGAGCTTATCGAAAGCAAATGGTTGTTCCGCTCTTGCTTATTCGGAACACGATACAGTATGACCGCTTCGGAATGGGACTGCCATTCCGAAGCGAAAAGTTTATAGTCGGTATATATCTGCCTGACCACACGGTTATGAATCACCTGATAGTAGATTGTGCCCTCCTTGCCGCCTATGGTGGATGGGCGAAACTTGACCTTGACCGATGCCATGTCAGTCGGATTTGGATTGGTAACATTTCTCCATCTCCCTTGAAAGCTCTACAATCTCACGGCTCAGTTTCACAAGGTCGATGGTACACTTCTCCAGCTTGTAGAGCAACGCCATTGCCTTCTTCTCCGAGAAGTGGATGCGTAGCTCCTTGACAACCTGATTGTAGTTCGTGCCTATGTAGCGGAACTGGGCGTGGAAGTCCGACAACTTGGTGTAGTATTCCAGCATCGCCTTGTCCACCTTTAACACCTTGAACTTCTGCCCGAAGAAGTGCGCCTTGAGAAAGACGGCTTTCGCATATACCTGTGATTCCTCGTACATCGTGAGGAACTTGTTCCATTCCTCATCATCGAAGCGCACCATCACGCAGTGCGTCTTCGGATTCAGCTTGGGACTTCTCCCGTATTTACTCTTCTTTTTCATGCTTCTTATTCTTTCAATTTTATGGTTTGTTCACTGTCTAATCTCTGATAAAGAAAGATTGAAATTATCCGACTTCGGAGGATAATTCTGCCCACGGCGGTGCAAGGGTTTTCAGTTACTCCGGAACATCCGAGTAACTGAAAACATACCTTGCTGTGTCTTTGAGGACACAAAAATCCTCCGCTTGTCG
>UMJD01008078.1_pt1 | contig 11532 bp, 7 predicted proteins | sample 1965951 | NCBI WGS metagenome assembly UMJD01 (sample SAMEA4836142, study PRJEB28245) | human gut metagenome | biome: gut microbiome; material: fecal sample | place: Denmark | collected 2008 | reverse complement strand
ACCGCATGACCGTCTGCATGGGATACCCGGCGATGACCCCGTAAGGGAGAGCCGGAAAACGCCGCCGAGATGGGGCAGGAAATCCATGCAGGGAGAACGGCAGGACGTTGATTCCCCAGTTGCGGAGAAAAACGATGTACTCAAAATGAGCACCTCGTTTTCCGTAACGCCAACGAAAGGATGGAATGCCTATGAGTAATTTTAGCCGTTAAAGCAAAAGACCAGAGTTGTAAAGCCTTTCGGCTAAACAACTCTGGTCTTTTTGTTGGAACTTGTGCAACAGCCCCTTCTTTTTGTTTACTTATGCTTTTTTAAGTGTCACACCATACCGGCGTTGCTGCGCTGATCAGGGTCCGAGGGGTCTCGGTAGCTTGGTGTCCTGTCCCGCTCTCCTACTGCTTTCCATGGGTGGTAAGCTGGGATCTCCTCCGGAATGGGGCCGAAGGGGTTATCTTCCTGTTCTCCCAATCCAGCCTCCAGGGCAAAGCCGAAGCGACAAGGCCGATCGTCGATGCGATATGTCGGCAGAACATCTGGGCCGCAGCTGCTGTTGCCCAGACCCCGGTGGGCGTAGTCCAGATGCACATACAGGGCCTCCGGTGCAGGAAGCTCAAAGGGATGCCGGGCATTCCACAGCTGCAGATCACTGTAGGGCACTGCGCTCATGGCCATGGGGCAGGCGGCCTCAAACCGTACAAAATCCGCACGGTCCGGGTCTGTTAATCGCATACTACGAGATTCCGTATGAAGTCCGTATTCCTGAGGCCGTAGATAAAACGGCTGATTTCTCACATCTTCGCTGTAAACTCCCATGCGCCCGCCGCACTGGCGATCAGGATAGGTTTCTAACGGTCCCTTCCCATACCATTTCATAGCCGTAAACCGCACGGGAAGAATTGCCGTCATCCCGATTCGCCCCGGAGACAGCATATCTGCCGGAGATTGCACGTTGCAGTCAATAAATATACGATTTTGTCCTGCCTGCCATAAACCAACGGTAACATAGAAACTGTCCTTCTCCGTCTGGTATGCGGTGGTGTAGGTCAAAGACGGCTCTTCCACCCCGTTCCCCTGCCGGACTTCCAAACAAGTACGTTTTGGATGATCATACTGCTTTGTAAACCAGTTCTGTTTACCCAGTACCAGTGGGCTGTGAGCATCGTTGTCTGTGGGGGCACGAAAAGGGGTGAAGAACAGATCGTGCAGTAGCACACCGGATACGTTGTCGACCTGAAGTGCTCCGGTTTCTGTATCCAGCCGAAGAGTCAAGTCACCCATCTCGCCCACCAGAAGAGTTCCCTGTTTTGAGAAATGAGCTGTGACCTTTTCTGTCACAAGAGCCGGGTGACATCCCTTTTTCCAAAGGAACTGCTTCCATCCGCTGAGGCCGCATCCCGCATGGGCCGGAGATTTCTCCATGAACAGGAACTCCAGAAACTGTTCTCCCGAAGCCGGAGGAATATCCTGCAGGTCGGCCTTCCATACCACCGACTGTCCTGCAGGGCAATCCGGCAGAGAGAGCTCTCTGATTTCCCGACAGACACCATTTTCCAGCAGGCGCAGTTGAGCTGCAAAATCTCTCAGGTTCAGCTGCTCACAACGGTTTTCCAGAACAAAGATTCCATTCCGGAGGTCCTTCACCCGAAGGTCGATGGGCTGGTACACCGTCTGAACTTCCTGTAGCTTAGGCGTAAATCGACGATCGGGTGTTGTCAGTCCATCGATGCAGAAATTGCTGTCATGGAATTCCTCGCCAAAATCGCCGCCATAGGCATACCAGGTCGTTCCATCCGGGTTCGTCTGGCGCAGACCGTGGTCGCACCACTCCCAGATAAAGCCGCCCATCAGATTCTGGTGTTCATAGATTTCTTTCCAGTAATCCCCCATGCTTCCGCATGCGTTTCCCATAGCGTGAAGGTACTCATTGGTCAGAAAGGCCCGATTTGGATTTGCTTCTGCCCGTTCCCTCATGTTCTGAGGAGAAGGATAGGTCTCGCTGTCCATATCTGCAATCTTGTTCATCTGGCGCTTGTGGATCAGACGGGTGGGGTCCGCAGTGCGGCAGTAGGATGCCGCCAGTGCCACAGTCTCTCCATAACCAATCTCATTGCCGAGGGACCAGCAGAAGATTGATGCATGGTTTTTATTGGTTTGAACCATGGCAGCCTGTCGGTCCAGCACACGGGGGAGCCACCGCATATCGTTGCCGGGCAAAAGATTCTTGCGGTAAGAAATGCCATGACTTTCCAGATTTGCCTCATCCATTATATAAAGGCCGTATTCATCACAGAGCTCATACCAGCGTGGAGTATCGGGATAATGCGCACAGCGAACCGCATTGATATTGCATCGCTTCATCAGCTCAATATCTTGGCGCATGCTCTCTTCGGTGATGGCATAGCCAGTGACAGGGTCGAACTCGTGTCGGTTCACGCCTCGCAGCTTGACGGGTGCACCGTTGACTCGGAATACGCCTTCTCCATCGATCTCATAATGGCGGAAGCCGAAGGGCACGGTGGTTTCTTCCAGCTTTTCTTCTCCCAGAAAAGTAGACAGCCGCACCTGATACAAATAGGGTGTCTCCGCCGACCAGAGGTGCGGCGTTTCCAGCTCCAGATGCCCATACGCTGTTGCGGTGATGCCCGCCGGAATCTGCAATGCGCCATCCAACCAGGCCGGATCAAAACCACGCTCTTTAAATACCGCTTCCAGGCTGACCTCCTCAAAACGATCACTGTCGTTGCCAGTCTTCCCATTGCAACTGCCCACTGGACACGCCTCGGCATCCAGCAACTCCACTTCTACCCGGATGCGTGGAGCACAGCGATGGCTCAAATTCAAAATTTTGCTTTCGGTATGCAGAACTGCCTTTTCCGGCGTTACCTCTGCCCAGAGATAGCTGTCCAGAAGGTGCAGCTCGTGGATTTCATACAATTTAACGCTGCGAAAGATTCCAGACAGCCTCCACATATCCTGACATTCGAGATAGGAACCTGGGCTGAACTCATCCACCCGAAGCAACAGTAGGTTCTGCCCAGGCCGTACAGCATCGGTCAGGTCTACCTCACAGGCAGTGCGCCCGTTTTCCGCATAGCAAAGAACCTGCCCATTCAAAAAAACAGTTATAGCAGAGGAAAAACCGCCGATGGACAGGATCATCCGGTGGTGCACGGTAGGAACTTCCAGAGTCAAATCTTTCCGGTAGATGCCAACCATCCCCTGTCCTTCCGGAATAAAAGGCGACTCCAGCTTGTTCGCATCTGCCCCGAAGGCATAGCGTGTGTTGATGTATTTGGGCTTATCGAAACCCTGCAGCTGCCAGCATCCGGGCACAGAGATTGCTTTGGGCTTTGGCAACGCCCCAAGCTGTTCCGGGGTCTGTGTATCGGCATCAGCACGGGAAATCAGCGCAAAATCCCAGACTCCATTCAGACAGTGTTCTTTCGTTCGGGGAAATTGGTCAAACCGATAGGGCATTCTTCCGACTGCGTGCGTCCAGACATCCATAGTAGTTCTCCTTCCTGTAGGGCCTTCCGGGGCCATTTCATCCCGGCATTCGGGCATGTTGCTTACGGTAATCGCTGGGTGTGACTCCTTCAATGGATTTGAACAATTTGGTGAAATGCGAAAAGCTGGAATATCCCAGTGCGACAGCCAGATCGCCCACGGGCATATCGGTGCCCGCCAACAACTGTCTTGCTAGATTGATGCGTTTATTCTGGATATAGTCGTTCAAACTCTGGCCGGTCTTGCGCTTGAATAGCCGGGCTGTGTAGTCCGGATTCAGGTAGACGGCCGCTGCAATATTTTCTCGCGTCAATTCTTGATGAATATTCAGTTCGATGTATTCCTTGATTCGGCGGATTACCTGTTCCTCGCCGGGCGAGTGCCGCAGCAGTCTTTCGGTCCGAGCAAGGTTGCCCTGCACCCACGAAAGAAACTGCGGCAGCGATTCAAACACCGGTTTCGCTTCCACAAGTTCTGTTGCCTCCGGGCAGCCTCGCTCTTGTAGCGTGCCGTGGAGTGCCTGTATCAAGGTCTGTGCAATCCACTGCATCCGTTCCTGTGCTGCCTTGAGGGACAGCTGGTTGAGTTCGGTGGTAATCTCTGCCTGCACAGTCTGAGCATCTTCCTGCAAAAGCAGGGTCTTCCAATGTCGGATCCGGGCCTCCTCCGGGCTCTGCGACTCCTTGTGAAGGCTCGTTTCCCACTGTTCCAGCGCATCCGCAGTGGAACAAAGTCCCAGAATGCTGCTGGACACGGCAGGCGAGACCTTTACTGACTGCTTCAGCATCGTCTTGCAGGCCAGACCCAATTCTTCCCCGAAATGCGCAGCCGCAGCAGGTTCCATTCCAGCGCTGATGAGCAGAAAACTCTGTCCACTTCGGCGCTGCAAAGAGGTCCAGCCGGTACCGGTTTTATCCCAAAGCTCCTTGGCAATATTGCACACGCCGTATCCGAGCAGCTCCTGCTCGCTCTGCGGCAATGCAGCAGGCATCTGCACCAATACCCGTACCACCTGCAGCGGCGCACTGACATCCAGCTCCAGATCATACTTCTGTGCACAGTTGAAAAGAGATTCCGCCGTGGATAGGATGTTTTTTTCTAAAACGTCCTGCAAATACTGGTCTCGGCGCAGACTGCGTCCGTTTTCATAGGCGCGGCGGGTCCCGCGCATACTTTCCTGCGTCTTCCAAAGGTTGAGCGCATGTCGGATGGATGCTGTAAGCTCTGCCGGTGCAATTGGCTTGAGCACATACTCCACACACCCCAGCTCCATCGCTTTCTGCGCCATGGGAAAGGATTCGTGGCAGGTCAGGATCACAGCCTCGGTATCGGGACAGGAGGTCTTCATCCATTCCAGCAGCTCAATGCCGGACATCCGAGGCATTTCCAGATCACAGACCAGAACCTGTACCGGTTCCTGGCGAAGGATCTTCTGCGCTTCCACGCCGTTTGCGGCATCCAGCACCCGGTCCACATCAAGATTTTTCCAGTTGATCGAGCGCCGGATGGCTTGGATCGCAAGCGCCTCATCATCCACAATCAGAACGGTCGTCACGGTGTTTCCTCCTTTTCCGGCTGTTCTGTGCCGTAGTTCAACGGCAGGATCACGCTCACATGTGCGCCGCCGTCGGGCCGATTTTCCAAGTGAACTTCTGCTGTGCCTGCATACAGCAGTTCCAGCCGCTGTCGGACATTGGCGATCCCGATGTGGACCCGCCCATCAAAAAACGGTTGTGCCTTTTGCTGCAGAACCTGCAGCACCTCATCCGAAAAGCCAGGGCCATTGTCCAGCACTTCCAGCCATAAGTAGGTTTCCCCCTCCCGGTTCTGCATCGAGGCGCGGATGTCGATTTTGGCTTCCCTGCTCATATTGCGCGCATATTTCACCGCATTCTCTGCAAAGGACTTGATGACCGAAGGAGGGATGCGTGCCTGCCGCAGAAAGGCCGGGACGGAGATAGTGTAGGAAAAGGCATCGCCGAATCGGAGTTTTTGGATGGAGAGAAAGTCATCTGTGAAGCGAAGCTCCTCTTCCAGCAGAACAAAATCATTTTCTACCTGTGCCATAAACCGGAAATATCGGTTCAGGTAAGTGGTCAGAGCCAACACCTGCTCAAAATCGCCAGTAAGGGAGGCATTGTAAACCGCATTAAAGCAGTTGCCCAGAAAATGCGGGTTGATCTGCATCTGTAGATTTCGCAGCTGGCTCATCTGCTTTTCCCGTAAGATCTGTGTCTGACGCTCCTGCAGCTCAGAGATCTCCTCCAGCGTGAGGTTGAAGGTCGTACCAATGGTGGAAAACTCTTGCAGCATTCCGCTTGTATCCACCCGGACGCTCAAATCTCCCTGTCCGGCTTGGTGCATGATCTGTGAAATCCGATCAATTGGTTCCACAATTTGCAATCGGGCAAAACGGTACAGCAAAAAGAGTGCAGCCAGCAGCAAGAGCGGAATCACCATCATCAACAAGCTGAGCCAGACGATGCCATTTGTAAGACCGGTGCGCACCAGCCTGACCCGGAGTTCAAAGCCGGTGCGCCCGATTTTAGCCGAAAAGCAGTTTTCCGGGCCGGCCTCCACTCCTGCAATCCGTTTGTTGTTCAGGTAGAGGCTGGTCTCCGCATACTGGCTGCTATCCTCTGCAAAAGGAACCGTCATCAGTTTCACTGGATCCAGCAAAAAGCCGAAGTAGGCATCGTTCATCTGATAGCTGTACAGAAGATACTGAGCGGCCTCATCTGTGTAATACTGCCATGTGCCGGTGGGGTAGTCGTCCAGATCTTGGCAGATTGTCTCAATAGCATGATTCACCTGTTGACGTTCCATAAGACTTTGGCCCTCTCCGCGAACCATTAGGACCGCCCCATGTGCAAGAGGACACAAAAATTCTGCACTCATGCTAGGATACTCGATCACGTCCACTGCCATCCGCCGAAAGACCCTTGTTGTGGCAAACACACGCTCTGCCTCGGATGTCAGATACTGCATATAAATGGTATCGTTATCCACTGTCGTAAAGGTCTGCACATTCATTTCGATGGCGTTCAGATTTGTTTCCAACTGATCCGCATAGTTCTGCAGCGCCGCCTGATCCAGCTGGGTCACCTGGCGGTTCAGATTGTATATACTCAGCCCGCAGCAGATGAGCATCAGGAACATCAGAACCAGAACCGGGATACTGTAGAACCAGAAAAGCTTTTGATGGACGGATGGTCGTTTCATAGGCACAACTTCCTCTGAAAGCACCACAAAGGCCCGGCAATCTTGTTTGCCAGACCTTCGCGGTACCACATTGATTATTCTTTCACGCCGCCGATCACAATTCCTTTGACAAAATAGCGTTCAAAGCAGGGGAACACCGCCAAAACCGGGATGGCAACTGCCGATGCAATGGCCATACGGACACCCGATGTGGGCAGATTGCTGACCGCAGCCATCATCTCACCAGCCGCTTCACTGTTGTTTTTCAGGAACTGGATGTTTGCAAGCATATCGTTCAGGACATTCTGAATATTATAATACCGCGTATCAGTCAGATAGTACAGACCATTGTTCCAGTCGTTCCAGTATGCCATGAAGATGAACATGCCCAGCGTTGCGATGATGGGCAGTGAGATTGGAATTACGATCCGCCGAAAAACTTGAAACTCCGTAGCACCATCAATGAGGGCCGCCTCGATCAGTGGTTTGGGGATGCTGTTGCTGAAGAAGTTCCGTGCCAGCATGACGTTGAAGGCATTCATCAACAGGCCGGGAATCAGGAGGGCCCAATAGGTATTCTTGATGTGGAACACCTCGGTGTAGACCAGATAGGTAGCCACTAGGCCGCCGTTGAACAGCATGGTGAACAACACCAGGAAGTTTAGAATCTTCCGGCCCGGCAGATTCTCGCGGGAGAGGGTATAGGCCAGCATCAAGGTAATTGCCAAGCTGATGGCCGTTCCCATTACTGCGATGATAATGGTAGTCAGATAGGCGCGTCCGATGATGGCACGGTTTCCCCACAGATATTCATAAGCGGCCAGGCTGAACTCCGAAGGAATGAAAGAATAGCCGTTCCGGGTAATAGATTCCTCGCTGGAAATGGACGAAGTGAACATCAGCACAAAGGGCAGAATGGCCGAAAGTGACAACAGCGCCAGCACAACGTAGGAGACGACCGTCACCCCGGAAACATGTTTTTTCTTTTTTGTTGTAGTATCCATACTCAGAACAGGCTCCCTTCCATATTTCTCTTTTTCACCAGCCAGTTGGAGAACATCACCAAAATAAAACCAACAATAGACTGATAGAAGCTTGCAGCCGAAGACATGCCCACGTCGCCCAGTTTCATCAGGCCGTTGTAGACATATGTATCAATGGTGGATGTAACGCTGCTCAAAATACCAGACTGCATCGGAATCTGATAGAACAGACCAAAGTCCGAATGGAAGATACGTCCCACGCTCAGCAGTGACATCATAACGATGGTAGGAGAAATCAGAGGGATGGTGATTGAGAATATTTGCTTTAGTTTCCCGGCACCGTCCAGCTCGGCTGCTTCATAGAGAGAAGAATCGATACCCACCATAGTGGCATAGTAGACGATGGCGGTGTAGCCCGAGCGCTTCCATAATTCCACAAAGGTCAGGATAAAAGGCCAGAATTTGCTTTCCATATACCAGGAAACCGGGTCTTTTCCCATTACTGTGAGAATATGATTGAACATACCCGTAGTGGGGCTCAGGAATGCATATACAAGGTAGCTGGCGATGACGTAGGAAAACAGGTAAGGCAAAAGCACCGAGGTCTGAAAAAAACGGTTCCAGAATTTGGACTTTACCTCATTCAAGAACAATGCAATAGCAATGGCCATTACAGTTTGCAGCACGATAAAGAGTAGATTATAACCGATGGTATTACGGGTGATAACCCAAGCATCCTTGGTGGCAAACAGATACTTGAAGTTTGCCAAACCGCACCAATCACTTTTCCAGATTCCCTTGGTATAGTTGACATTGCGGAACGCAATGCTCAAGCCAGCCATAGGGAGATAATTGTTGATGAGCAGATACAGCAATCCGGGCAGCGCCATCAGATACAGCGGGAGGAACTGCTTGATCTTCACTTTTTTCTTCGGGACGGTAACGGTCTTTTCCATAAATACCACCTGTTCTCAAAAATCCCCTGCCGGATCAGGGCAGGGGATCGTGTATCACGTGCTGGTTCCCTGTATTTCGCGGTTAGGAAACGCCATTCTCTTTCTTCCAGTCAGCGAACTGGGCAGCCTTTTCATCGATAATCTTCTGCAGACCGGCGCTCTCCAGCTCCTTGAGGAACTTGGGCAGATTGTCGTCGATGTCGATACAACCATAAGCAAGTGCATTCAGATACTGATCGCAGACATTCGTTACTGCCGTATACTCGGTCTTTACCGGTGTCACATCGTAAGCGAAGCCCATTGCCTTACTCAGCATGGCGCTCTCATTCATGGCGCGCACCTGTTCCGGGAAGTCCTCTTCTGTGCCGTCCCAGAAGTAAGCGCTCAACTGGTCACCGAAAGCGAAGCTCCAGTTGTGGAAATAGCCACTGGTAGAAGCGTCCACTCCATCAGCAAAGGTGATGATACGGTCAGAGCCCTCCTTCAGCTTATAGTGGACACCTTCCAGACCCCAGTCCAGCATATTCAGGAAGGTGGGATCCGAGTACATCATATCCAGCACCTGCATGGCAGCCTCAGGATTCTTGCTGTTGTTCAGCAGACCCCAGCCAAAAGTGTTAACCTTAGTGGTGTAGGAGAATACCGTGTTCAGTGGGATCACAGTCATGTCACGGCCGCACTGATTGGTCTTGTCCTGTGCAGTGCCAGGACCAACAGTACCGTAGAAGCCCAGAAGCTTTCCAGCCTTGATCTGCTCTGCAGCAGTGTCAGATGTTGTCAAGATGTCAGATGCAATCCAGCCCTTCTTGAACCACTCGCGATGTTTTTCACACTCGATGCGGAATTCGTCGCTGGCAAACAGATCACGGATCTCGTTATCCTGGCCGTAATTCATCAGAACGCCAAAGTTGTCACCCAGCGAATCAAAATCCGCATAAACGAAGGTTCCGGTGCTCTCCAGACGCATCATGGCCATATCCGGCTCGCCCGCATGAATGGTCTCGAACATCCCATCTAAATCATCGGTAGATTTGATCGTAGCAGGATCGATTCCGTACTTTTCCAGAATATCAGTACGCACCACAATACCGCCCTGATAGAACAGTGAGCGATTGACCGGCACCTGATAAGTCACACCGGACACCTTACCGGCCTGCAGATAATCTCCCAGACATTCCTGAATATCCGTACCGTATTCATCCAGCAGGTCATCCAACGGAAGCAGTGCACCCTTGGCCACAAAACTGGAAACGTTGCGGCCCCAGATCAGAGCCAAATCAATCTGCTCACTGCCAGCCATCACAAGGTTCAGCTGATTGTCATAGGAACTATTGGGTACTACCTCCAACTGTAAGTCAATGCCCTTTTTATCGGCCACATAATCGTGAATGGCTTTAGACACCTTTTCCTGATCGGGTTGGACCGAGGACAGAGGGTAGTACATAACGACCTTGGGCATTTCGCCGCTGGCAGCTGCCGAACCGGATGCCGTCGAACTGCTGGTGGAGCTGGACGAACCACCGCAGGCAGTCAGACCCGCTGCCACAGCAGAGATACCCGCTGCCTTCAGAAAATTCCGGCGAGAGATCCATTTCTTCATGATTGTTCTCCTTCTCATGTATCTTCCCACCCCCTTCCGAGCGTGGGAAATAAGACATTTTGCAGGAGCGGCCCATTTCCTCATCGACGCTCGCTTCTGCGTTTCCTGACACTAGTATACCCCTTCTTTGCTCTTTCCCGCTAACGCAATCTGCAGGTAGATTAGCGAAAAACGGACTTTTGAAATTGCTGGCAGTCTATAATCGTTCCAGCAGGGGGCGAATCCTTTATGGCCCATTAGAAAGCACGAGATTTCTGATATGCACCCTAGCTCTTGAACGGCAAAGCGAAAAATCCGAACCCTTCTCCTACCGAAAAAAGGTTCGGATCTTGTTTTGATGCCGTTACAAAGAGCCATTTTAGCGGTACAGCAGATAAGTCTGCTCCCGCTGGGTCAGCCGTTTCAGACCATCGTACAGTTCCCGGCGCGATTCCTGCTCCTCCATAATGGTCTGCGGCTGCATGGCGTAGGGGTCGGCTGTGGCTTCGATGCGCCGCAGCTGCTCCAGTGCTTCCGGCGTGGCTCCTTCCATGCCCGAAACACTGACTATTCCCGGACAAGCTAGAGCGCAGCACTACTTCCCTCATCCTGAAAAGTACCAAAACGACGTCTTCCTGCCGCACCATCTTCATGACCTCTGCACTGAAAGAGGAATTGAAGAAGTGGCTGAATCAGCTGGCGGCAGACGAGAGGAAAGACCCGGCACGCTACCACGACAGCGGAATGCTGTTCCGTCTGCCCAACGGTCTGGCGGTGGAGCCAGTACTCATCCGCAAAAAGTTCCTAAAATGGCAGGATGCACACCCGGAGTTCCCTCGTATTGTGTTCCACGGTCTGCGGCATTCCAGTGCGACTTATCAGCTGATGATCTCCGGCGGCGATGTGAAGGCCGTTCAGGGCACCACAGGACACGCTACGGCAGATATGCTGGTAAACACCTACGCCCATATCCAGCAGTCCTCCCGTGTGGAGTTGGGTAGGAAGTTTGAGGAAGGGTTCTATGCCAAACAGGAAAGCCCCAGCCCGCAGGTTGTACCCACCGAAGGCGAACCGACCATCTCTATGACTGCCCTGCTGGAACTGCTGAAGAATGCAGACCCCGAAGTAAAGGCTCAGCTCCGTCTGGCTCTGCTGACCTGATGCAAAATTTACCACGCATTTCAAAGCAACTCCAGCCCATGCAGAGGATTCCCATGAAAAAGCCGACCGTGCAAAAACCGTGCATCGACCGTGCAGACCCCGAATTTTCGGGGTTACATAACAAAAAAGAACGCCAAATCTTACG